>Ga0224723_1000093_pt1 | contig 54843 bp, 51 predicted proteins | sample Balambano_FR2_Me_FD_161647 | JGI IMG/M metagenome (GOLD analysis project Ga0224723, IMG submission 161647) | Freshwater sediment microbial communities from Lake Towuti, South Sulawesi, Indonesia - Balambano_FR2_MetaG | ecosystem: Environmental > Aquatic > Freshwater > Lake > Sediment | place... | reverse complement strand
AGATACCGCAAGGGTCGCCTGCCTCACGTTTTGCCGGAAGTCGTTGCTGTAGGGTTTAGCCATAGAGATAGTAAAGACAAGGGAACTCTTCTAGTCTACGTCCTAAGCTCAACGAATACAGCTATAAAAGCCCCCGCGCAGCGAGGGCTTTTACACAAAATGTGTCCTAAGGTATGCGTGTAGCGCTGTATGCCCTGATTTTTAGAAAGTGAAAGTGGTTCTGAGCGTACCGATTACATAGTCGTCCAGGTCGCTGTTCTGGTCGGGAGCCGTAATCCAGACCAGACCGGGAGTCAGGGAGATGTGATCGGTTAGCTGTAGTTTGTAGAAGGCTTCAACGTGCAGCGAGGTATCGTTTTGCAAGGTTGTATCTGTCTCGAAACCAGCGCTCCGGTAGGTCAACCCGCCATCTAGCCCACCCAGGTACGGCTCTACGCCAACAAAGATACCGCCCAAGTTGCCCCTTTGAAACAGGTCTGGGAAGGCTAAACCTAAGCCGTAATACCAAATTTCGCCGCCCTCAGTACCGATCAGGGTCAGGTCAGTGTAGCCGCCAAAGGCGTTAATCACAAACCGAGGGCTGATTTGCAGGGATGCTTCAACGCCGTAGGAGTTGGTGACAGCAGGTACGTTGCGGTCAATATGCACCAGGTTGGCAGGTGAGGTGCCGACAAAGATTTCATCGCCAAACCCCAGATCAAAAATTGGATTGTCGGAGGAATGGTAGCCGTGAACGTAGGTGAGACCAAGCTGAAAGCGATCGCTTGGCGTAAACGTGAGTTGCCCCAAAGCAGCATAATCGCCATTAAACAAACCGCTGCCAGGGCTAGGATCAGCGGCAGTTTCAGCCAAGTAACCCAAACTTAGCACAAACGTTTCATTTTCATCGAAGGCAAAGTTTAAGCCTGCGCCCGCGCCACCTCCGATTCGATAAATTGGGCTTTCTTGACTGAAGGCACTGATTGAGCCATTGGCGCCATCAAAGTCTTCAAAGAACGGATTGACGGTGCTAAACACGTAGTCACTGTGAATTCCACCTGTCGCGGCAATGTAGACCTGCGCGTTCGAGCCAATCGGGAAATAGTAGCCCAGCCAATCTAAAACAAAGTCGTTATCAGTTGCGCCGCCAATTCTGGAGGCAAGGGAGCCTTCGGCGGTGGCGGTCAGGTCGGGCGTGTCGGGTGAAAGATCAATCGGCAGCGTTGGCTGCTGGGAGAATTGTTGCGCGTTGCCTGTGGCGATTCGGGTGTGCAGGGCATCTTCACCTGTAAAACTTGTCACCAAATCAAGCCGGACTCGATGCTGGAAAACAGTTTGATTGTTGTCGCTGTCGCCAAAGTAATCGGAGACTGAGAATATCGCTTCTCCAGACAGTTTGGTAGTGGTTGAAAACTGGTTTGCTTCTAGTTCAGCGGTCTGAGCTTCCAGGACATCAACGCGACCGCGCAGAGTCGCTAGTTCTGCGGCAAATTCGTCTTGCAGCCGGATCAGGATATCCAGGTCTGATTGAGTCGGCAGGTCTTCAACACCCGCTTGCACGAGTTCATTAATTCGATCCAGAGCAGCGTTCAGTCCTGCGGCAAATTCGTAGCGGGTGAGGGTGCGGTTGCCTCGAAAGGTGCCGTCTGGGTATCCAGCGATTACGCCGTAACGTTCTACCAAAGATTGCAGTGCTTGAAATGCCCAATCGGTCGGCTGTACGTCTGAAAGCTGAGAGACAGAAGTGATTTGAGCCATCGCATCGGAGTTCAATTCAGGGGGAATCTCAGCGGCGATCGCCCCTGTCGCCACCAGCACAATTGCTCCAATCATGCTCGACCGAAGCAAACACCACAGTAATTTGAATGCCATTATGTTCAGCACCTCACAGGTAAAAGAAAGTTGGATATAGGAGAGGATCTCCCCAAGCATTTGTGTATGCATACACAAATGCTTGAACCAGAGTTTAGTGTCAACCTTGAACTACAAACTGCTGTGTCAACTGCCTACTCTGCCCTCACGGTTTCGGTTGGCAACAGACACCTCATCCCATCTTTTCTTCTTCTTGTTTTCAGGCAAGAAGTATTTGGAACCGGGCTGGAGCGTTAGCCTGACGGTCTCGGTGGCTTCTTGAAACTGAGTGTCTGCTAAAGGTCTAACAACAATATTGTCATGCCGCCTGCCTTCGGGAATGTGTATCCAGTTGCGATCGGGGTCGAGGACAAAATCTCGCGTACCGCCACTGCGCTCTGTCGTGCCGCTGACGGCGTAATTAACTGTCACTCCGCCTGAAGGAGCCTTCTGACTTAGACGAATCTGAAAGGTGCCGTTGTCTCCTGGTTCTACAACTCGACCATTGACGATGAAGGGTTCTTCAGCGTAGTTGTCAATGGCTTCGATTTCTGCCAACATCCGGGGTGAAATGGGACGGTCTTTGATTCGCACAGAGTCAGCATATTCCCTGCCCAGGTCATACCTTGCGCCTCGCAGCAGAGTCATAACCACATACTCATCTCCCTCATTGCCCTGGCGATCGGCAAGGGGAACGACGGTAATTCTAACTCGATCTTTGCCAGGGGCGATCGCCAACGTATTCTCCGTAAGCAGACTGCCAGACTCATCCTTCAACACATAGTCACTGCCTCGACGCGCTTCACCAGATAGCCTAAACCTTACCGTCAGCCCAGAATGGGCAACCGCTGACCGAACGCTAATCAAAAATGTGCCAACCTGCTGCGGGGTGGCAGCTTGACCTGGAGCGGGTTCTTCGGCTTCATCGTCGATCGCTCTTAAGCTAACAATGGGTTTTGCAGGAACCACGTAATCTTTAATCACAACCCGATCTTGAAGGGGTCTACCGCGCTGATAGGCAGGGTCATTATTCAGCGTGAGAATTACCGTTTCATCGGGTTCTGGAACAGGGCGACGGGCGCGATCGCCAATTGGCACGACTGCAATTCTCACCTCACTTTGCCCCGCTGGGATAATTACACTATTAACTGCGGTAACTGTCACCCAATCCTGAAGCGCTCCATTAGAAGCCTTTAGCCGCAGGCGATAATCAGTATTGAGAGTCGCCGTCCCTTCTGGTGAGCGAAACTTGACCGTTAAAGGTCGTCTCAAATTTTGTCCGACCCGTTTAATGGTGAATTCGCCCATGTCTTCAGGTCGGGCAGCTTGACCAGGAGCGGGTTCTTTTGCTTCAGGGATGGTTGCCCGGAGCGTCACCACTGGCAGCGGCGGCACAAAATCGATGATCTTGATTTCCGCATCTTTTTTGTCGGTCAAATCATAGTCCAACCCTTCGAGCAGCGTTAGAATCACGCTTTCCTGCTCCTCGTTGAACTCATCGCTAAAGGGCACGACTGCCAGCTTGACCTCTTTTTGCCCTGCTGGAATGGTGACGCTGTTGGTTAACCAATCGCCCTGCAAATTACCGCCTGCATCTTTTAGCTTCAGGCGATAGTCGTTGTTTCGAGCGCCCGTCCCGATGGTAGCCTGTCCACTAGGCTGAAAGTTGACTACGAGCGGTTGATCTAAAGTTTTGTCTCCGGTTAGCCTGATCGTAAATTCACCCATTTGGGCCGGGGTGGCGACTTGTCCAGGGGCAGGTTCTTGAGCATCTTTGCCCGCTTCGATCTCAACTTTGGGATCAAACGCAATCGAGGTTGTAATTCTAAACCTGGCTCCCGCAGTGTGTCGCTCTGCGTAAAACAGGTCAAAGGAATACTCTTTGCCAAACTCCAATAAAGGCTTGGTGCCGTTGGGGTCGATCTCATCCTGATCGTTCAGTTTCAGGTCGCCCAGGCGCACCTGCCCGTTAAGCGGATTGTGAACGCCGCCCAGATCAATTACCAGCTTGCCTGCAACGAATACCCAGAGGTCATCATCGCCCCTAAATTCAAAAACCCAATTCTCGGCTCCGGGTTTGTAGGCGAAGGTGTGGTGCAGCTCAAGGGTGAAATGATAGGTGTGGGGCAGCAGCTTGTTGCGGCGATCGCGCTCATTGTTGCTATCGCGCCATTCTATCTGTTGTCCGTTAGCATCCACAAAGATAGTTCTCGATGTGGTGCTGGTGGGGGCGGTGAGAATGCGCTGCCACTCAAACCCGTCTGTATTTAGCCACGTGACTTGAGGCTGTCCCTGATCGTTTGTAACAAACAGACTGGCATCATCCAGGGGGAAAAAAGCTTCAGAACCGTATTCAAAGACACCAGGCTGATTAGCTCTCTCCGTCAACGTCAAGATCATTTTTTGTTCGCTATTGCCGTAGCTTGTATCAGAGATTCCATAGGTGGTGAACCATTGATTGAAGCTCTCTTCGCTATTGACAGAACCTTGAGACTGTCCAGAATATTGCGGCTTAAGCAGTCCATCCTCTTCGTTTTTGCGTAACGTTGATTTGACGATACCTGTAATTTCACCAACCCGACGCGCAACTTCAAACTCAAAATCTGGATGACCGCCTGGAATGGTAACGTATTCAGGACTTGTGCCACCGGGCACCATTCCACGTCGGGGGACAAACTTACGCACGATCGCTTCTAACTTTTGTTGTTCTGCCATTGGGGGGCACCTCTGCTAAGAACATTTGCTTAGACTTACACCACAACTCGCACTCGTGAAATTGCGGAAAGTAATAGACTCGACCTGCAAAAATCGGTGCAGCTAATTTATTCCAACTAACCTGAGAAAGATCGGTAAAATCTCTGAAATTCTTCAAACTTCAGACCTTCTACAGCATGGTTCTCTAGGGCAGTTTTCTCAGATAAGAGATTGCTCTAGCCTGTAGCAACTCTCTAATACCGTTTCCCTATAAACAGAACTTACGCAAATAGAACGTAAAGTCAGGCGATCGCCACGCAAACGAGAGGCTTAATCCCCTTTTTTTACAGAGGAATGTGTACGTTCTGATAAAGCTACATCTTCTGAGGGCGGGGCACGCTCTAAAAAGATGCAGTCTTAAAGAGAATTGGTATAAGAACTTACCATCACCGCATAATGGAGGAACTTTTTAGGAGAAACAGTGATATATGTGACGATGCTCCTAAGCACGAACGGTGGTTCGCCCCTAGAGAAATCAACACTTTCGGAAATCTCCTGATGCGGCGCTACAAACAACCAATTGAGCAAGATATACACCTGAAGATAGAAGCTTTTGAGTGAAAAAGCTCCAAATCTTCAGTTTGATCGAGAATATTAGTGATTATAGGGAGGCTTTCTCTAGCAATCAATTTTTTATACAAAGCTTTTTATATAGCGGTTCTTGAAAGGAGTCGCTCGCAAGGGCTTTGAACGGCAAAGCCCCTACAAAAGCGAATCTGCGGTTCTTGGGTTATAAAGGGCGATCGCACCATACATCTCATCTATTGCGGTAGAAGTCTGCCTCAATCCGGTTGGTCTATTACCGCTGGAGGGTTGGCGTTTTTCCCAGAGCATAATCGCGCCAGAGACGAGCCAACTCTTGAGCTTGGTGCTGCCAATCGGGATGAACCTGATACATCCGGCGGGGTCGTCCCCGTCCTTCAACTTTTTTCCAGTAGCCCGTGATAGCAGCTTTGTCTTCTAAAAATTTCAAAGCGCTATACAACACGGTATCAGAGAGGCGATAAACAGGATATTCAGTTTCTAGGAGTTGAATTAGTTCTGTACCGTAAGAGTCTTGACGCAGCAGAACCGCCAACACATAGCAAACCGCCAGCTCTTTGTTGAGATAAAACGGAGGGGGATTGCGGAAAAACTGATAGATATCTTCAAACGTCATATGGCTCATCCAGACCCATGATCAATCAATCAGGAACAGCAATTACTTCATGCACAGTAAGAGACTAATGGGGGGCTGTTCATTACCGCGTTCCACAGCATAAAATCTGGGAACTAATGAAGTTTCTTGGGCGGACAAAACTAATCGCCTGTCGGTTAACCTCGTCATGTAAAACGCTCCTAATTTAGTTAGGAGACAGGCTTCAGCTTTGTAGCATGATATAGATGCACAACTTGCTAGCTATCAATTCAGCAACTATTTTGTGAATCAAACGAGGCAACCTGAACAATGCTTTTGAAAAATCTTTGGAAGTTTTTCAAATTATTTCCAGATGCCATTTGACTGATAGCGCAAATCAATTCATAGCAGGGTTAGCGTGTTTTAAAGTGGAGCCTAAGTAAGATTGAACTTTTGCTCAAGGTAGATGAGTCTGCTAAACACTACAGACAATTCTAATCACATGATCAGGTGTTCGTCTGCACTATTTAGCATTCGTCTGCCAGACTTCATAAAGAATTTTTCCTTGCTCATCAACTTGAACTTCATAGAAAAGATGAAGTTGTGGGTTAGAGCTTGCATTTGACTTAGAAATAATTACTATTTCTGCTTTAACGGTGCGATCGCTACTGTTTTGTTCGATGACGCGACTGCTTTGAATTTGATATTTCTTAAAAAAAGTCTGCCAGTTCTGATAAATTTGATCGCCCTGGTACGCTCCTTTCAAAGAACCGTGAGTCCAGAGCAGGACTGCATCTTGACTATATTGACGAACGATTTTATCAGCATTTTGAGAGGCGATCGCATCCCAATGATTTTGGGCGATTGTTAGCGGATCTGCCAGGACTGAGCGCTGATAAACGGTCAGGCTCCCAACCAGGGCGATCGCCCAGATTCCACAGGTCAAATGCCAGATCAGGACAGAGTTTTGAAGTAATTTGAGTGGCTTCATCGGGCCGTCTCCAATCTTTCTTCTTTAAGCATAAACACTTATGACGACCAACTTCATTAAAAGTTCTCAGTTGCGGTTAGCGGGTCAGTATTATTAAGCAAATGTAAAGTCGGGGTGCTGATCTCAATATGAAGCTTCAATGAAGAAAAATCGACAAAGAACCCCTTTACGGAAATACCTTGACACAAAAACGGGTTCTAAGGTGTGCGTGTAGCGTTGTGCAACAGCATTTCATAGCTCTTGTCATAGAAATTGAGACAGTTTTCACGGCTGCAAGCATTACCCATCGGTCGTAAGCCTTCTGCCCTCCGCCCTCTGTCTTCTCCCTTGATCAAGGCTCGATACAGTTCAGCGCTTCTACTGGACTGTACGCCGTACTTGATGTCGGTGGAAACTGCTATAAAACTCTCACAAAGCGAAAATAAGAGACACAAGCATGACTCATTTCGGCATTCTTTGCCTGGGCGGAACGGGACACTTAAACACCCTACTGCCCTTAGGGGATGAACTTAAACGGCGGGGGCATCAAGTTACGGTTCTCAGTGATGCTCATGTGGAAGCAAAAGTGAAAGAGGTAGGTTTGAATTTCGAGGCGATCGCCCACACAGGCGTAGACCCCAAACGAGCAGAGCTGACAGGGCTACGGGCACTCTATCGCGGCATCAGCTTCTTCAAAACCAGGGTGGCTACTAGCCTGCGGCAAACTCCCATCGCCATTCGCAAAGCAGGCATTGAGGCTTTGCTGGTAGATATGTCTGCCTTCGAGGGAGGAACCATTGCCGAGCATTTGAATCTACCCTTCATTACCGTCTGTAGTGCTTTAGTTCTGTATGAAGACAACTACATTCCGCCTGCACTAACAAACTGGACGTTTAATCCCGCTTGGTGGGCGCGACTTCGCAACCAGATTGCTTACTGGTTGCTGCTGCTGCTCGCCCGTCCAGTTATATCGGTGATAGCGCACCATCGTAAACTGTGGAATCTGCCTGCCTACAAAAAATACAACGACTGCTTTTCTAAGCTAGCCATCATCAGTCAACACACTGCTGAGTTGGAATATCCCTACCGCAAATTGCCCCCCTATTTTTATTTCACTGGCCCGTTCCATAGCTCTACAGGCCGTTCCAATACAGATTTTCCTTTTGAGAAACTAAACGACCTGCCTCTTATCTACGTCTCACTAGGCACTTCTCGGAATCGAATCAAACACTTGTTTCAGGTTATTGCAGAGGCTTGTGTTGGCTTAGAAGCTCAGGTCGTTATTTCTTTAGGAGGAGGGCTTGAACCAGAAGCGTTACCCCACCTATCAGGCAACCCAATCGTGGTTCAATATGCACCGCAATTGGAACTGCTGAGGCGAGCTACCCTCTGCATCACTCATGCCGGACTTAATACAACGTTAGAAGCGCTGAGTAATGCAGTACCCCTGGTGGCAATTCCGCTGGCTGATGATCAATTAGGCGTTGCAGCGCGGCTCACCTGGACTGGAGTTGGAGAATTTTTACCTCTGTCTAGCATCACCGTTGCCAGGTTGCAACAGGTCATTCGACGGGTGCTGCTGAATGGGTCTTATAAACAAAACGCAATCCACCTACAGAAGGCAATTCGCTACTCCGGTGGGGTTCAGTATGCAGCAGATGTGATTGAAAGCAAGGTCGCAGAAAGTCGCTGCATAGAGCAGCAGGCTCAACCCACTACATCCCTTCGGGAGAGCAACTCAATAATCAACTATGGCGTGTAGCCCCATAGCATCAAATGCGGAACATCCAGTGTGGAACGGAGAGAGAGGGATTCGAACCCTCGTTGAACTTTCGCCCAAACAGCATTTCCAGTGCTGCGCCTTCAACCACTCGGCCATCTCTCCTGGAGATGATCTGCAACTCAATTAGAGCCACAGAATCGCTATCTTAGCAGAATTTTGTTAACTCTGGGAGAGGTAATTTCAATTCTGTCGGGTTTCTGTCTCAGCCATAGTGGGGTGGGAAGGCTGACGGTTAGACAGGAGTTTGCACCCCAAATCGCCTGCTTTAGACTACCTCAGAAGATTTCTGGGGGGCTGAGGGCACCTGCGGCTGGAACTGGAAGAGCGAGTAAACGACGTTGCGACGAATGTCGGTCATCATATCAAGGAACAGTTCATAGCCTTCGCTCTTGTACTCAATCAGCGGGTCTTGCTGACCATAACCGCGCAAGCCGACCGATTCTCTCAGTCCGTCCATGCGCTGTAAATGTTCACGCCAGAGGGTGTCAATCTGTTGTAGGATGAAGAATCGTTCTGCTTGACGCATCAGCCCTGGCTGAATTTGGTCTACCTGAGCTTCTTTCAGGTCGTAGGCAATTCGCACCTGTTCGTGTAGGAAGGTTTTCACCTCGCCAACTGACAAATCCTGTAGCTGGTCTGGCTCCATATCGGAGAGCAGATGAACGAATTCTTTAACTTTGCTGACGAGTTTGTCGAGTTCCCACTCTTCGGGCGGCAGGTCGGGGTTGATGTACGCTTCAACGATGTCGTCCATTGTTTTCTCAGCATATTTGATTACCTGCTCTTTCAGGTCTTGCCCTTCCAGAACGCGGCGACGCTCGGCGTAAATGGCGCGGCGCTGGTTATTCATTACCTCGTCATACTCAAAGACCTGTTTACGAATGTCGTAGTAGTAGGTTTCAACTTTCTTTTGTGCGCCTTCGAGGGAGCGGGTGAGCATTCCTGACTCGATTGGCATATCTTCTTCGACGCGGAAGGCCTGCATTAAGCCTGCGACGCGATCGCCCCCAAAAATCCTCAGCAAATTATCCTGCAAGCTGAGGAAAAACTTAGTTGAACCGGGGTCGCCCTGCCGCCCTGCCCGACCGCGCAATTGGTTGTCAATCCGACGAGATTCGTGACGCTCTGTGCCAATTACGTGCAGTCCGTCCATTTGCACTACCTCAGCGTGTTCCGCCTCGGTGAACTGCTCATATTCGTTAAGAATTAGATTGTAGATCTGACGCAGGCGCGTGATTACCGGATCGTTGACAGGCGCTTTTTCGGCGGCAGTTGCTACCTTGTCTTCGGCTTCTAGTTCTGGCAGCGATCGCTCCCCATACTGCTGCACTGCAAAGTCAACCGCTTCTCGCAGCAGGCGCTCGGTGTCTGGAGATAGCTCCGTTGGAAAAATTTGAGGAGAGGCTTTCCAGGTTTTTACCTTACCATCGCCTGGAGTGAAGCCCTTACCGCCACTGCGACCGCCTTTACCCATCGGGTTACGGGCGATCGCAAAGCTGTTTTCGTCTTCTGGTTGAACGACGCGAGGCATAAAGTATTCCCGCACCTTGAGCCGCGCCATGTAATCAGCGTTACCACCCAGGATGATGTCGGTTCCCCGTCCTGCCATGTTGGTGGCGATCGTGACGGCTCCTTTGCGACCGGCTTGAGCAATAATCTCAGATTCCCGCTCGACGTTTTCTGGTTTGGCATTGAGCAGGTTGTGGGGCACTTCGCGCTCATTCAGCAAATGAGAGAGAACTTCTGACTTCTCAACGCTGGTAGTTCCAACCAGGACAGGACGACCAATTCTGTGCATTTCAGCACATTCTTCGGCGATCGCCCGCCACTTTGCTTCTTCCGTCTTATAAACCACATCCGACAAATCACGTCGCTTAGTGGGACGGTTAGTCGGCACAATCGTCACTTCTAGATTGTAAATCTTCTCAAACTCTGCCTCTTCCGTCTTCGCAGTGCCCGTCATCCCAGCCAGTTTAGGGTAAAGCAAGAAGAAATTTTGGTAGGTAATCGTTGCCAGAGTTTGAGTTTCCGGCTGAATCTCTACTCCTTCCTTCGCTTCGATCGCCTGATGCAGACCATCGCTCCAGCGGCGACCGGGCATGACCCGCCCCGTAAACTCGTCCACAATCACAATTTCGCCATTGCGGACGATATAATTTACGTCTTTAATAAACAGTTCCTTTGCTTTAATGGCATTGAAAATGTAGTGTGCCCAGGGGTCTTGCGGATCAAATAAGTCTTTTACCCCCAAAAGCTGCTCTGTCTCAATGTAGCCTTCGTCAGCCAGCAGCACATTTCGCGCCTTTTCATCTACTTCATAGTGTTCTTCAGCGCCATCTTTTTCACCTCGACGCAAAGCGTTAGCAACTTGGGACGCTTTGACATACTTCTCGCTAGGACGCTCTACCTGCCCTGAAATAATTAACGGGGTCCGGGCTTCGTCAATCAGCACCGAGTCAACCTCGTCAATGACGCAGTAGTTAAACGGCCGCTGCACTACATCCTGCATTGAGGAAGCCATGTTATCGCGCAGGTAGTCAAAGCCCAACTCGCTGTTAGTGCCGTAGGTAATGTCACAGTCATAATTCTTTTTGCGCTCAGCCGGATTCATTCCCTGCTGAATTAACCCCACGCTTAGACCCAAAAAGCGGTGAACCTGTCCCATCCATTCTGCGTCTCGTCGTGCCAGATAGTCATTCACTGTAACGACGTGAACGCCTTTCCCTTCCAGGGCATTGAGGTAAGCGGGTAAGGTAGATACCAGGGTTTTACCTTCCCCGGTTTTCATCTCAGCAATTTGCCCATCATGCAGCACCATGCCGCCAATTAACTGCACATCAAAGTGCCGCATTCCCAGGACACGCCTTGCAGCTTCGCGCACAACCGCAAACGCTTCAGGCAGGATAGCATCAAGCGACTCGCCTTTTTCCAACCGTTGCCTAAACTCTGCGGTTTTTCCAGTCAGTTCTTCATCTGACAGTGGCTTGATCTCTTCCTCAAGTAGATTAATTTCTACAACGTCGGGCTTATACTTCTTTAATTTACGTGAGTTTGGATCACCCAGCAGGTTTTTCAACATAGTCAGAGGGACGTTATAAACAGGCCATTATTTTATTAATCCTATCATTTGGAGCAGGAGCTAGGGGCGGAGGTAGAAGGATGAGGGATGAGGGCGGAAGGATATGGAAGGATGAAGGATGAGGGCGGAAGGATGAGGAGCAGCAATATACTTGATTCTCAAGCTCCAGCCTAGGAACGAGTAACCCTTCATCCCTGATCTCTCATCCCTCATCCTTTCCTTACGGTGCATCTTCCCACTCAGGCGACAAGCTGCGGAAGTTGAATTGTTCTGCGCCAGGATGACAGCTAATGCAGCTTCCTAGACGGGTGGGTTGGGGCAATTCGACTCTAGGGTGGAGGGCTTTGAAGTAGCGGGAGTTGTCGATGCGGAAGGGGATTTGTTCTCCTTCGGCTTCGGGGCGGGAGTATTGTCGCAGGTAGTCCCACACGAGTAGACGAGGCGGATCGACGAGTAGCGGTAACTGAACTCCGTAATGCTCTGGGTCTTGCAGGATTTGTCGCCAGGTTTCGGTGGGCATGATTCCTGGTGGCGCACCGATGTGGCAGGTGGCACAGTTCTCCAGGTAAAGCTCTTGCCCCAGTTCATAGCGTGGAGCTATGGCATCAATAGTGCCTGGGGTAGATTCTGTAGTTTGTGCCAGTCCCCAGCCTAAAATCAGGCTCCACAGCAGAGGCATCAGGAACAGAACAAGGGGCGATCGCCTCCACTTAGCTCGACGTGGCTTAGCTACTGCTTGGGGATAGTTTCTACGAAACGGATTCAAAAGATTCAGCATACCTGACTTGATTCGCAACCTAGATTTTGTCATGAATTCCATACGCAGGTAATCCCTTATTCATACCTGATTGGAAAAATTGGGATTATCCTGGGTTCTTGGGACTTATTAAAACTAAATAGTCCGCCTGCCTAAATTTATATTTCTCTACCAGACGGTCAACGTCAGCACGAATGTTGCTCGTCTAGCTTAAGACATTAGAAGAAGGGGATTGACCGCGATGGATTGCCGCCACGTTCAATTTTGTGTTCACGAAGGAGCTTTACAGGGAGGCTGCCCTACTGAAATTGACCTTGACCAACTCCGAGCATTGTTTGAAGCTGCGGCTTTCTGGGCACGCGATCGCCGTTTAGAAGACTGGGCAGTGGCGATCGCCAACAGCAAACCCGTTGTCACCGTTTGGGACAATGACAGGCTGATCGGATTTGCTCGTGCCACCTCAGACGGAATTTATCGAGCGACAATTTGGGATGTGGTCGTCCATCCAGACTATCAGGGCGCGGGGCTGGGACGTAAGCTAGTTGAAACCGTACTGATGCACCCCCATGTCAATCGGGTTGAGCGAGTTTACCTGATGACGACCCATCAGCAAAAATTCTACGAGCGCATTGGCTTTGAGGAAAACAAGACCACAACAATGGTGCTGTACAACCAGCCCGTCTCTCAAGAGAGCTTGCCCCTCACCACAAAAGTCGCTCAGTCGTAAAGAGAAGCGTTTGAAGCTATGCGGGACGGGCATCTTGTCCGTCCTGTGTTCAACGCGGCTTTTTGCCGCTGATAAGATCAAACCATCGCCTGACTTGGAGGTCGCCGCAATGACGCTCACTGCGACTCAAATTTCTTTTGAGGACTATTTAACGATCGGCAGTTTTCCAATCGCCGCCGCTGCTGATTGTGGAGATTGTCAGCCCTGACTCGATTAAACGCGACTATCGCTACAAGCGTTCTGAATATGCGGCGCTAGAGGTGCTGGAATATTGGATTGTTGATCCGCTAGAGGCAAAGGTTACAGTTTTGTCGTTGGAGGAAGGGCTGTACGAAGAGGGGGTCTATACCGGAGATCAGCAGATTCGTTCACAAATTTTTCCAGAGCAAACGTTGACCGTTGAGCAAGTCTTTGCAGCAGGGGAGTTGGGCGGTAGTGAAGGGATGGAGGATGGGGATGAGGGATGAGGTGAAACTTTGGCTAGGAGCAGCATTGTCAAGCCCTAAAATGTGCAGTTCTAAGGAGGGCTGGTATTAGCTGCTTTCGGTGAAGTGGAATCGGTGGGAGGACGGGTGGCTTTCAGGATGATCAGGCTGAGAATGAAAAGCCAGATAAAGACGATGACGTAGGCAATGAGCAGCCTATTTCGGACTTGCTGCTCTATTTGACGAACATAGTCTGCACGAAAGTCAACTCTCAGTCCACCAACGACTTGTCCAATAGAGTTTTGGATAGGACCACAGATAGAGAGCCAGCTACCAAACTCGTCAGTGTAGGTTGTGCGGGTAATGGTTGGCTCGATTAGCCCTGCGGCTAACCAGTATTGGGAAGCAGGATCAACGGTATAGGGCTGACGAAACCGAGTAGCGCTGACGGGCTGGGCTTCGGTGTCTCGCAGAGAATCACCAACCCAAATAATTGCTCTGGGGTTAGCGGTTGGGGCATAGGTGCGCGGGAAGGCATTAGGCAGGGCAATATTTACCTTTACGAGCCAGTCCTGGTGGTTCTGATAAAACTCTTGGTTGGTGGAGGTGGGAGGTTCGTAGGCGATCGCCTCAAACTCATCTCCATCAATTCCTACTAGCCCGATATTCAACGCATCCTGCAACTGTCGCTCGACCCACCGCCTGGCCCAATCTGAAGCCGCGCCATACAGCCAGAAACTAGCTCCCGTGACCAGCAGCATATTGACCAGAACCGTAACCAGCACGACTGTCCGTTTGGCTTTTTGTCTTGCCTTGAAAGCCAGCGTTTCTGCTTCTCGGCTGCTGTTGATGAATTGAGTTTGCAGGGCGGTTGGTTTTGGCTCTTTGTCTACCCCTTGAGTCAGCCAGCGTTCTGCTTCTTGCAGGTCGTGACCTCGCAGCAAATAGCTACCGTTTCGAGCGTTGGACTGCCATTCGTGCGATCGCACCAAAAGGCGAGTGTGGGTACGCAGGTGATCCAGATCTGTATCCATTGCCCGGATCAGTTCTTGCAAAGCCTGGTTAAAGTCGTCTGTTTCGCGGAAAAAGAGCCAGTTGTGGCTGGCGATCGCCGGGTGCAACTGCTGTGAATCAAATCTCTCCCGCCAGACAATCGGCAAAAACCGCTTGTTGCACTCTGCTGCGTGAGAAACCTCGTCCCGACAAACAGCCGAAGCAACGGAATCTGGACTGATCACGAAGACAAACGTGTTGGCTGATTCAATGCCACGCTGGATCGCTTTCCACCATTCCTCCCCTTTGTAAATGTCTTCCCAATCGACCCAAGGATCACGGTTAAGACTTCTCAGCGCAGCATCTAGTTTTTCGACAAATGCTTTATCTCGACGCGAGTAGGAGATGAAAACGTCATTTTGAGGCGTGACTCTAGGGAAGTTAGCTGTTGCAGCAGAGACTAGGGGTTTGCCAGCAGTCATCAGTGATGCCTCCCATAGAGTGTTATGGCAAAAGGATGAAGGATGAGGGATGAATCGAAACCCTGGCTATCAGCAGCATTGGCAAGTCAACGTTGTTCTAATCATCGCTTCAACTGCTATAGCGCCAAGACTTTGTTCTTTATGCTTTATCCTTGCAGACTACAGCATCCCCTAATCCGGGTGAAAGACCGAACAGTTGCCCTACAAATGAGCTTCTAACCAGTTTTCTAAATCAGCCAGGTCAATGAAATCTAATAGCGCTTCCCCCAATGCCTCAAGCTGCTCCAAAGTGAGGGACTCGATTTGTGTTGTCAACGCTGGAGGAACGGTACCCACTCGACGGATCAATAGTTTTAGGATCAGCGATCGCCCCTCTTCTTGCCTACCTTCTTGCCTACCTTCTTGCCTGCCTTCTTGCCTACCTTCTTGCCTGCCTTCTTGCCTACCTTCTTGCCTACCTTCTTGCCTGCCTTCTTGCCTACCTTCTTGCCTGCCTTCTTGCCTGCCTTCTTGCCTGCCTCTCTGTTCGCCTATCCGCTCACCTTCTTTCAAAATCTGCTGATACCAGGGTGACTCTTGCAGCACTGCCATATCCCACCTCATAATTTGCCTGACGACTTCACTACCCAACACAAAACTAGCAAAAAATGCTAGCAGCGATTCCAACTCGACTAACTGCTCATCTTGACGAAGTAAAGTCAACGCTTGCTGTACTGTGGAAACTTCTCCCCCTTGCTTCAACACGGGCACAAAGGGCAACAAGGTATTTAAGGATTGTTCAAACACTACCGCTGCCTCAACTTCCCAGAGGTTGATCACTCGATAGTCTTGGTAAGCTCGAATGCCCAAAAAGTGGGACTCAAAGCGATTGGCGATCGCCACAGTTGCAGGCGGAGGCAGAATGTTGACCAAAACCGGATAGACTGGCAGGGCATATTTTTCCTGGGCAAGAGCTGCATAAGCTCGCATTCGGGATGGCAGGTTGGAGTTGTAGCGCAACTGCAACTCGTTGAGTACCAGAAATTGACCGTGCGTTGGGTTATTCACTTTCACTAACACATCATTCTCTCGGCTGACCCACTGAAACTCTGAGCCTAAAATTTCTTGAGCAACGACATCGGGCTGCTGCGTCACCCATTTCACCCAGGCAGTTGGAGCTAGCCCGATGAGCCGCTTACCGCCAATATCTGCTTTCTTTGCCACAATCCTCAACCTCGTCTACCTCGCTACCTCGTCTATCTCGCTACCTCGTCTACCTAGTTCCCAGGTTCTACGTGGGAATGTCTATTTCGAGGCTCTGCCTCGTTGAGTATGTCAGAGGCAGAGCCTCCCAAACAGCGTTACAAGGCGGAGCCTTGTAACGAGAGGAAAGGCGGAGCCTTGTAGCGAGAGGGACTACTTTCATCAAACAAGTTAGGAAACGGATTCTTCTGTAGAGGCAGATGCAGACGGGTGGAAGTATCCGTAGATTTGTTGGGCCATGCGATCGCCAATCCCCGGCACCTCAGCAATCTGTTTCGGACTGGCTTCGCGCAGATAATCGATTGAGCGGAAGTGGGCAAGCAACTGTTTTTGGCGATAGTGTCCCAGTCCAGGAATTTCATCAAGGCGGGAACGTCTCATGCGATCGCTCCGTTGCTGACGGTGGAAACTGACTGCAAATCGGTGAGCTTCATCTCGCAGACGACGCAAAAGCTGCACTCCGGGCTGTTCTGCGTCGGTGAGTAGGGGCTTTGACTCTCCGGGTAAGAAGATTTCTTCGCGCTGTTTGGCTAAGCTGACTACCTTTACGTCTTCCATCAGGTTCATTTCGCGCAGCACTTCTACGACGGCTGAAAGCTGTCCTTTGCCGCCGTCAATCATCACCAGGTCAGGAAAGTCAGGGTTGCCGATGCGCTTTAGGTTGGGGTCTTGAGCATAGCGGCGGAACCTGCGCCCAATCACTTCTGCCATACTTGCGAAGTCGTCAGAATGACCTGCTCTCACGGTTGGATCTTTGATTTTGTAGTGTCGATAGTGCTGCTTAGCGGGCAAGCCATCTACAAACACTACCTGAGAGGCGACCGCATCTGAACCCTGAATATGAGAAATGTCGTAACCTTCAATGCGATGAGGCATATCGGGCATATCTAGAAGTTCTGCCAGGTCGAGCATGGCCTGATTGTTGCGATCGGTAAAACGTTGAGTTCGCGCCAGTTCATATCCGGCGTTGCGCTCAACCATGTCGATCAGTTCTGCTTTGCTTTGACGATGGGGAACGATGATGGACACTTTGCGTCCGCGTTTGTCAGACAGCACGTCAGCTAAAATTTCTGCGTCAGGCAGTTCGTGCTGTACCAAGATTTCTGAAGGAATTTCTACCGGATCAACGGTTTGGAAGTGTTCCTCCAATGCCCGTTGCAGGATGGCTCCCGGTGTGCCGGACTGAGCATCTGCCACAAAGCCCAACCGACCGACCAGACGACCCGCCCGAATTTGGAATAGCTGAATGCAGGCGTGCTGATCGTCTGCAACAAGGGCGATCGCATCTCTCGACACCGTATCATCCGACAACGACACCTTTTGATCTGCGCCCAACGATTGCAATCCGCGAATCTGGTCGCGCAGTCGTGCCGCGTATTCAAAGTTGAGATCTTCGGCGGCTTTCTCCATTTGCACCGCAAGAATTTCTTCTAGCTCCTGCGTTCGCCCCTGGAAGATCATCGCCACTTTTTGCATCAGCTTGTGATAGTCTTCTGGTGAAATTAACTTCTGACACACCCCCGGACAGCGCCCCATGTCATAGTTCAAACAGGGACGGTCTTTGAACAGCGGCTGAGGACGCTGTCGCAATGGAAAGATGCGTTTCACCAGGTGTAGCGTTCGCCGCAGTGAGCCTACATCGACATAAGGTCCGTAATACCGATCCTGACCTTTGCCCTTTTGTCTTCTACGGGTAATGAAGATGCGCGGATATTCTTCTGACCAGGTGATGCAGAGATAGGGATACTTTTTGTCATCTTTCAACAACACATTGAAGTGCGGCTGGTGCTGTTTCACCAGGTTGGCTTCGAGCGCCAGTGCTTCGGCTTCGGTGTCGGTGACGATGAATTCAATCTCGGCAATCTGCATCACCATTAGGGCAATGCGCGGATTACCGTCGTGATTGTCACGAAAATAAGAGCGAACCCGCGATCGCAACTTCTTTGACTTGCCAATATATAAAATGTTGTCGTTTGTATCGCGCATGAAATAGACTCCCGGCTCTGGAGGAATCTCTTTGAGGCGCGTCTCCAGACGTTCAGGATCTTTGACTAGGGTAAGGGGCTTGGGAGAAGTAGTCACAAGCGATCGCCAACAGCAAGTTCAACTCACCTCTTAGGATAGTGCAAATGCACTGAAGATATGCAGTGCTAGTTGCCGAACTTTTACGCTTGATTACTCCTCGTCAAATACAGGCGACCACAACTCCGACACGGCAACTGACCAGCCTGGAAGTAGATCGGGCAAGGTCAGCATATCGCCAGTCTGAAATACAACGGTTTCAGTCTCTCTGAAAACTTTAACCGTGCAGTTTTCAGGATTCACCAGAATGCCGACCTGGGTGCCCTGCTGCAAGAAGTTGGAAATTTTCTTCTCTAACTCCTCAACAGAATCAGTAGGAGACTTTACCTCAACCATTAAATCAGGTGCCAGTTGAGCAAAACTGCGTGGCGCACGACGTAATCGCTCTGCTCGGACAAAAGAGACATCTGGCGCACGAGTGTTTGAATCGGGCAACGTGAATCCGGCACTGGAACCTGTCACCCGACCCATCCGCTTTGGCTCAACCCAATCCGCCAGACGACGACCCAACCGAAAAGCAACCTCATCGGATTCGTAGCCAGACGGACTCATAACCACGATTCTCCCGTCAACCAATTCGACTCGGTAGTCATGTCCGAGCTTGGTTTGTACCTTTTCCAAATCTTTGACTGTGAGGGGCACAACAACCTCCACAAAAAATCAATTGTTTGACTCAATCTTGACAGCAGCAAGTCAAACTAGATTCTACCAAAGCACCAAATTTAATCTATCAAGGGTTTGGCTTGTAAAGTGACGTTTAAACGCTTGATTGACTGCAAGTATGACCTAAGCATTGTTTTTTGACATACTCGCCTTCATAGGTTGAAAGGGAGTTTGAGCCATCCAAGGTCGAATCTCTAGATTACAAAGCCAGTCCTTTACTGTTGGAATCCAACCCAGATCATCCTGGATGTGCTGCTCTGCGATAAGACGAACAGGTATCTTCTGATTAGCAGTATTTTCGATGGTAGCTCCAAAGAGCCTTTCACAGAGAAAAATGCCCTCTGCATGGTGGCGGAGTGCGCGATGGCGAAAATCTGGCAAAAACGCTTTTGATTCATCAAACCAATCGTGAATATCGAGATAATCCTCAGGAATACCACCAAACAGATCTGCCGAACGAACCGCGTGATACCAAGGATGAGTCATAGAATTACTGCTCCTGCTCGTCAACTATTTCCCCGGTCACGAGATTTGCTTTAAAGAAACCTTTCATTGAGTACTCACCCGTACCGTAACCTTGACCAAGTAGATAAATTGCTAATGAATCAGCAAATAAATCAAGAAAAAACTCTACACGCTGTTCTCGAGATGGTTCAAAATGTCTGTAGTAACTATGTAAATGTTCAGATGTTTTGCTTCCAAGTAACCCATCTGCAAGTTGAGACCTGAGATCGTCAAACTCTACTACTCTATCTTCAAGCTTTACCCCACTCAATTGAGCAAATCCCTCATCACCCCCGCCGTTGTACCTGCAATAGACAACTTGCGCTCCGATCTCACGCAGCACATCAAAGACTTGACGTGAATCTGGATCAAGATTTTCAGGATTGAGTTGCCCACTAGCTAGTACATATTCGTACTTCCTTTTACCAAGATATTTAAAGTACGGCATACTGAGGCTCAAATTCTACAGAAACGAGTATAGTCTAGCTTCCATCAAAATCATTAATCTTATTACAACACTATTTGTTCATCAACAGCTTTATTACAACATTATTGCCATCACCTTAATCACTTCACGAATCTGTTGAGTTTCAAACTCTGGTACGACTCGTCCTGAAAGCGGAAAATTGACAATCTGCTGCGACCATCTAGTTATTCGATCAACGACTCTCTCAGCGTATTGAGGAGAATTCTGAGCAATGTGAGTATAAATTGCAGAAAGATGCTGTATCGCCGTATCCGTCCAAAAAACCTTCACTCTGGCAACCCAAATCTTTGACGCACCTGTTCGACCGATATTACTCGACCTGCTTCACTATCTGCCAACCCCGCCTCAACCGCCTGTCTAACGTAGATCTCATACATCAAGTCATCCCAAGTTGCGTTGTCTGACAGTTTGTCAATCAAGCGCCGAGCTTCTTCCTTAATGTTTTGAGCTTCCATGTCAGTCCAGTAGATAAAGAAATAGTTCTGTAATTGCTATTTCAAATATTAGCAGTCGAAGCCAAAAGCTTCCTGAATCCCTCTGCGATCATAGACTTCTACGCCACATTGGGGTAGTTTCTCAGTTATCGTCCTGCTTTAGAGCGTTTAATCAGGTGATAGTGCAATGGACAAGGTAGCTCAATATAGAAAATATGTTCAAACGTTACTGAGCCAGTATGCCAAAGATGACACTTCGAGTGATGAGGTTGAAGTGCAACTAGTTTTTGACACTGAGCGGGATCACTATCGGTAGATGAATGTCGGTTGGCAACAGTTTGACCGAGTTTACCGTTGTATCGTCCATTTTGATATCAAGGACGGAAAAATTTGGCTTCAGCAAAACCTGATAGATTTAAATCCTGCTGAGAGATAGTTGAAATGGGTGTTCCTAGAGAAGATATTGTGCTGGATTTGCAACCGCCCTACAAACGGCAGTACACAACGGCAGTACACAGAGTATGGTGCTGCTTGAGATAATCGCCGCGTTGCGTCGCTCACTTTATGTACAGAGTTTATGGGGGCGATCGCCTTTAAGGGGAAGGGCGATCGCCCCTCTTTTCCCACCTAAACAGTCGTAGAACCATTATTAGACGAATTGGCTGCTTTCGAGCGAATCCGGTTCTTGCTGCTTTTGCGAATTCGCTCACTCTTGCGAACGCCGCCTGCCATTTCATACTCACGGCTATCGTTGCCGTAAGTGTGGGCAACGCCAATCAGCAGTTTTTCTGCCATTTCATTGAGCATCTTCTCCAGTTCTGCTATCTCAGTTTGGGAGGCATCAATCACTGCCAGAGCCGTGTTGTAAGCTTCCGTTCTCAGGCGCAGTTGCTCAATGAGTCGGGTAAACTCACTCAGCGTGAGCGAATTGCCAAAACTCAATTGAGGGTCGATCGCTTTCATGCCAGCAGCACGAAGCTCGACTTTCTCAAGCGTGCGAGATGCACGACGTTTACGGGGCATACAGTTTTGTCTCCTGTAAAACACTACAAGAGTAGAATGCCCGTAAAACTGGGGAACGATACTTGGGCAATTTACCTAACTTTCACACTAATTTTGTCGTTGCTTGAATAAAGTTAGGTGGATTTTCTGAGGGCAGTTTAGGGAGCGATCGCCCTTTCACCAAAACTCCACTCGGCTCATCTATAAGTGACCTAAAAACATAGTGTCGTCACGACAGAAACTTTTGTGGTAACGACAGAAACTTTTGTGGTAACGACAGAAACTTTTGTGGTAACGACAGAAACTTTTGTGGTAACGACAGAAACTCGGGATCTCCATGCCTCGTTTGCTAGTCTCTGGCTAGCAGTGCTGATCTAGAGGCTGTGCCTCATTTTGCTATATTGTCAAACCCTCTTTCGACTAGTTATCCTTCAGTCAGGGCAAAATTACAATAACCTTTCACGCATATGGCCTAATATGCTCTATTAGATTTTGCTGTATCGACTGTGACGTTCCATGAGCAGATGCTTGGTAAGTCATGCTTATATCAACCGCGCTCGTAGTCTGAAACAATTAACTGGTGGGGTTGCCAAGATTATCTGCCGCCGCTGCGTTTTGCCATTAGCTGGATTGAGTTCCTGGTGCGATCGCTACCCTAATTTAAATAAAGTTAGGTGGTTTTTTTGAGGACAGTTTAAGGGGGGCGATCGCCCTCTCATCAAAACTTCAGACTTAACCTCAGAGCCTTAGACTTGGCGAGGTATTACTGTTTATCCCACACTTTGCTGAGGTTCTATTGCATACCACAGCTTGCAATTTTAGAGATATATGCGTTGCGATCGCGGAATCCATCGCTTCCTGCCCAAGTCACGAACCAAGGAAGTTGACCTTTTGGAGCATTGAGAGAAAAGTCAGTCACAGGGGTGAAATAAAAAGTATATTCTTCCCGTTTAAATTCTCCCCAGCCAACAAGCTCCATAAACTCAATAAGAGCTTCGTTTGCCTCATACTGCCAGATATTGCTTTGAACACTAAAGCCAAAACGTTGATCACTATTTTCTGTCCAAAGATTATCAATAGTTCGTAATTCTTCACAAGAGAAGTATCGAGAGTCTTCGGCTCGAAAGCTGCGTTCTTGCGATTTGCCCGCTAGTGCCCATATGAGCTCAGCTGTTAAATTGTCAGCCTCCTCCCAGTTCTTGTTTTTCAGTAGCTTTTCTAATTCAGCATAAAAATACTCTTTTTGGGATGTTCTAACCCTACTCAACAAATCATTGTTCTGAGCAGGTTCGATCATAAGCATCTCAATTAATTCGTGAGTCATGGCTCGTATAGTATCGAAAGTAATTATCTTAGCATTTGAATTCAAAGAGTTAAATTGGTTGCTATCCGATTCAAGTAAATCGAGCGCTTCTTCATAAGCTTCTATTGCGATTTGATTATTCTGGTTTTTATATATTGCACCTTGTATGTTCAAGGCATGAATGAGAACTTCCTTTTCTAGAGGAGAGTTTTTCATATCTCCATTTCTTAATTCTTTCATACTGTCTTCGATTGCTGTTATAGCATCTTGCGTCCGTCCCAAATTATGATACGCAAGGGCAATACTGCTTAACAAAAACGCTTGTTGAAGATCACGATTTTCTTCAATCTCCTGATCCTGGGATAAACCCAACAGTCTTCTGACTTCATCCGCTTCTTCTTGCTCACCGGCGCTCTGGAGTTCTCTGATTAAGCCAGATAACTGTGAGAGATTTTTAACCTGTTCAGCATACCTATCTTGAACATTTGCTCCCCAGATTCCTAAGAAGACTGCTCCTAGCAAAGTCAAAACTAAAATACCATTTCCAATGCGAATTCGACTTTTAGCTTTTTTATTCGCCTCAGCCAATAATTGATTCCTTCGTTCTGCTGCTTTCTTGTCATTTTTTATTCTTGATTCTTCTCCTTCCTGAGTTTTACTAGCTGATAAATACTCGGTATGCTCTTTACTTAAAGTTAAAATTTTATCCTGCGACCACCCCTGAGCTTCTTTTAACTTCTCTCCCCTCAACAACCGCGATTCATCTTTACGTTCAGAGTCTAACCAAGCTCTAAGATCTTCAGCGTAAGGGCAAAGATTCAACAATTGAGTTTCAATCCAATCTATATTGAAAATTTCTTTATAGATTGGGTTATAAACTCTTAACTTATCTTCTTCAATAACTAATCCAGAAAGTAGTAATTCATGTTGTTCTACAGTTTTATTTGCTACTATCCCATCCTCCTGCAAGATCTGTTGATACAGTCCCAACAAACGAGCAGTGCGTTTCTCATCTCGCTGTAGAAGGCGAGCGCAGATGGTTTTGAGATGAACAGGGTGGTCTTTTGTCCCCCAGTTTTCAATGATCTGATGTTTAACGAGGCTCTCTACCTGCTCTGACTCCTTTCCTGGCAAAATAGGGGACTCACGCTGGACAAGCAATCCACAAATCTTTTGTGTCAAAAAAGGCTGTCCCCCTGACCAACGTAGAATCTCTTTCATCACAACTGGAGGATTCTCAGCTTTTCCCTCTAGTCCCTTGGTCAAGGGTTTGACTTCGTCAAGCTGAAAGCCGCTGAGTTCAACTGCATGACCAATGTTAAAGGGAGTGCGTCGCTCATCAACGATTAAATCAGTCGGAGTTGCCACCCCCACCAAAGCGAATGTTAAGCGATTGTATTCCGGCTTGAGCGTGCGTTCTTCATGGCAAGAGCGCAGCAGCGCAAAGAAATCGTCAGTTGAAAAGCTAAGACTGCGGACACTATCTATTTCATCGATAAAGATCACGATAGAAGACTTGATTTGCTCCAGTAAGACCTTGCTAAAAAACATTTCGAGTCGCTGCACCGGCTCGAAGCGGCAATGACCTTGCCACCAGGTCTTATCAAACTCTAGTGGGTCAGCCAGATTAAAATCTTTGACTAGATCATAGACAATGCTGCTGTACCACTGTTCACGGGTGATATCTGAACTGCAACGACTAGAGATATCCAGCTTGGTGCAGGCAACCCCTTTACCCTTTAGCGCTTTAATTGTACGGATCAACAAACTCGTCTTTCCCATCTGCCGTGAATTGAACACGTAGCAGAATCGACCCGCCTTTAGCTTTTCGTAAAGGTCAGTATCCGCTTGTCGGACGACATAGCTTGGAGCATCTTCTGCAAGGTTGCCTCCATACTGATACGGATATTTGCGTTCGACATCACTTGGCATGAGAGAGTTTTAAGAGAATCGGTTATTCATACCCAAGTAGATAGCACATTTTCATTTCAACTACTGTTGAGTTCGGGTTGACTTCAGATCGACTTCAGATCAACTTCTTGGGTTGTTATCTCTTAAGCTAATAACAGCCAGGTTCAACTCCCCTACCTCCCGTGTCTACTCCTATGCCATCCCAAAGAAGTCGATCGCTGAGAGTGCGTCCAGATAGGATTCGAACCGTCAACGAGTCCCTCAACGAAGTCCTGGATAGGAACTACATCAGAAAAAAGGAATTCGCAAAGAGATCGCGTGTTTCGGTCTCCACCTTGAATAACTTTCTAAAGGGAATCTCGGTGGATCGGGACAACTTTGTGTCAATTTGTAAAGGATTAAATTTAAACCCGGATGATATTGCTGACCTTGGGGCAAATGAAGGTGTGACTGAGGCCGAACCGTACCAAGACGAGACACTTGTTTACCCAGAGGGACCTCTGTCTAAAACTTCTCGCCTGTATGTGCAGCGACCTGAAGAAGAGCGTGCCCTTGTGGAGCTTTGCCAACCTGGGGGACTGGTGCGAATTTACGCACCTAGGCGTATGGGCAAAACTTCATTGCTCTTTCGGCTGCTAGGGCAAGCGGAGAGACTCAACGCGCAGAGTGCCTTTTTAGATCTTAGGAACGAAGGAGAGTCTTTCAGCGACCTAGCGTCATTTCTGAAATGGTTTTGTGATGGTGTCGCGCTAAAGGTTGGGCACGACATGGATCTGGATGTTTATGAGCAGCTTGTGGAACGATATGGCAATAGTCACGGCTGCAAAATTTACTTTGAGCAGTACTTGTTGCCGGAAGTAGGGCAAACCGTTTTTCTAGGGTTAGATCGAGTAGACGAACTGATTAAATATCCAGAGCTTTGTAGAGGATTTCTAGGATTGCTGCGTCTTTTCCGAGAAGACAGCCGGCAAAACCCAATCTTTGCACAACTGCGACTAATCTTGGTTTATGGCAAAGATATTGAAGTTTATGTGTCCCTGCCTATCGACCGGTCTCCCTTCAGCGTCGGTGTTCTAATTGAGCTACCCGAATTCACCGCGCAACAAGTCCTAGATCTAGCAAAGCTGTATGATTTGCAGTGGAGCGATACGGAAGTGCAGTCCTTAATGTCTCTTGTTGGTGGGTATCCATTCCTAGTTCGTCTAGCGCTTTATCACATCGCCTGCCAGGACACTACGCTGCCTGAGTTATTGGAAACTGCCCCAAGCCAAGCAGGGTACTATAGGGAGTGTTTACAAGTTTTGTCTCAAAAGCCTGAGCTGCTTGCGGCAATGCAAAAAGTTGTCACTGGGGATTCAACGGATCTGAATGAAACGACACAACATGACCTTTATAGCCTTGGATTAGTCAAATTTGAGGATAACGCTGTAATTCCAAGCTGTGAGCTGTATCGCCAATACTTTCAGAACCCCCAATAGTCAAAGGTCGTTACGAACTAGATTCAACTCGTACTAAAGTCCTACAAAGTCACATGTTTCTCATTCCTACTCAACAATGCAGTGGAGTTTAATGAAGGTGTTGAGTTAAATAACCTTCACACGAAGGGACTTGATTATGTTGAGAAACGGTAAGAGGTTGAAGATTATCGGTGCTTGTTGTATCCCTTTGTTGGGGGGCATTGTTGCTTCTCTTGTACACCTAGATGCAGCAGTAGCTGGTGGCTTTTCGAGGACATGTTTCAATCAGAGAATTGAATCTGATGAGTCTGGGAGGATAGTGCTAGTGGCAAGCTGCGAAGACAGGGGGGGGTTTCCAATTTGGAGGAACAACGATGGTCGTGTTGAGTCCGAGCGCAGACTCATTATTTCGGACTTCATCGCAAACTATGAGGGAAATCTGGCATGGGCTCACAACGGCAATTTTCAGGCTAGCTGTAAAGATCTTGAGTACATTCCGCCTCAGATCCACCAGCATACCATTCCGGGCCTTAGGCCGGGCGAGATACTTGTGGACGGAGTCGAAACTTACGAGCCGCCGACGCTTCATGCCACATGTGGGGATGGTAAAGGTGGCGAGAAAAGGACTTCCATTAACCTTGATGAAAAAATCAGCAATCAAGCTGGTGTCCTAGCAATTGATCATTTCTGATTAGGTCATTCTGGGGTCGATGAGAATAACCTCCCCGTTCTATAACCTAGAGAACTGAATGGCTTAAAAATGCTTTACGACCTCAGCCCAGGTAGACCTATTCCGTTCACCTTGCAAAATTAAGCAACTGATAGTCTCAATTGTCCAACACCGACATATAGCGGTTTCGGCATGAATTGGTACACCATAGGCTTGCCATGCAAGGATTCCAAACATTGTTTTGTACCTCACTTAACTAAAATCCGCTACATGAGGTTCAGTTGCATGTCTACTAAATTCAACAACCAAGGAGAAACCTAATGCAATTTAAAAGTTTGAGAAAGCCTATTGCAACCGTCCTGATACTCTCGACGATGATTCCACTGGTGATCGGTACTTCCACGATAATTCCACTGGTGATTGGTACTTCTACTCGTCCAGCTTTAGCTTCACCTCTGAAAACAATAATACCTGGGGAGTTTGGTCTAGGTATAGGTGTCGCCAGTCTTATTCTGGCAGAAGAGCGTGAGACCGGACTAGATCGAGGACGGTTCACGACCAGAATGATCGAGAGACTGAACAGGGAGTTTCCAGAATATAATGCTGTAATTACTTTTCACAAGGAAAGCGTTGCAGAGGGAATAGAAGGAGAATCTTTCGCTTTCCCGCTCCGAAGCGACTGGGGAACGTTTTACGTTTATATGTCACGTATTGGACAACCCTTTAGGTTTAAGCTGAATGGTGACGGTGGCTATGAAAATTGGGCATATGGTGGCGAAGAAAGACTTAACAAGGACAGAAAAGACGCAGACGGTCCGGTTCTCGTTATCAAATAATAGTGTCGCAAACAAGTAGGGGATAGAAGCTAATTTTCCTACTCCCTACCCGCTCTCGGTATTGGGATTGTGTGCCTGACTTGCTCAGATCGTGACTCAGCCTACTTGAAAGCGTATCCCATCGGCATTGCATTGGTTTTACCCTGATTTCATATGCCCATTATGCAACGCCTATCCCATCCTCGCATTTGTGCAACAACACACTCCCTTGGGGAAAGTTGAGTTATGCTTTCCCCTTTTCTAATCATGTCGTGTTTCCCTCTTTTCATCGCCGACTTGTGATTGCTTGTTTCAAGGAGTTTTTATGTCTACGCCACAACGAGTGAAGAGGAAAATCCTCCAGTGGTTAAGTATCGTCTGTTTCGTCATTACTTTAATGGCTTACCCTGCTCTGTTTGCGTTCAACCTCCCGTTTTCAAGTGCTGCTGCTGCACTCAAAACTGATGCTCAAACCGTCGAACTTGAATATGAGCAACAGGGGGCACAATCTGCAATAGCTCAGGTTCCTCTCGTGCCATTACCAGTCGTGCCATCAGAGGAGCCAGCCGCAGAAGACGAGGAGGTTTTGGGCTTCTCTGATTTCTTTGAAATGGGAATGGGTGCATTGGCTGGGTTAGTGCTGTTTCTATTTGGTGTGACCCGTCTGGCTGAGGGACTAGAGAATTTGAGTACAGAGCGGATGAAAAAACTGCTCAGCAAATTCACAACCAACCGCTTTGCTGGGGTCCTCACGGGTGGAATTGCTACCACGCTACTAGAATCATCTTCTGTCACGATCATCATGGTGATTGCGATGGTGAGCGCAGGAATCCTGACGTTCACGCAATCCTTGGGAGTCGTATTAGGTTCTAATATTGGTACAGCCGTTGGGGCGCAGATCATCTCGCTCAATATTGAGTTGTATGTTCCGATTCTGATGTTTGCAGGGTTGCTGCTGTTGTTGCTCGGAAGGACAGCGATGCAGAAGACAATTGGCTTAGTGCTGTTCGGCTTTGGCTTAATGTTCTATGGGCTGGAGGCGATCGATGAAGCGATGAAGCCGTTTAGAGACCACGAGCCGTTTATTGGTTGGATGCAACGGCTGGGTGAGAATCCTTTGTTGGGGGCATTGGTTGGGGCATTATTTACGGTCGTCGTTCAATCGTCTTCTGCAACAGTCGCTATTGTTGTCACTTTAGCAGGCTCAGGCTTGATTGGTTTGTCTGCTGGAATTGCCATCATGTTAGGTGCAGAAGTTGGAACCTGTGCCGATACCTTGGTTTCTACAATCGGACGGGGTCGCCCTGCCTTACGAACTAGTGTATTTCATCTGCTGTTTAATCTTGTCAGTACTCTCTTAGGCATTCTTTTAGCTCCACAACTGGCTCAATTAGCACAGGCGGTTTCCGGCGAAGATGTTGGACGGCAAATTGCGAATGCTCAAATGCTGTTCAACATAATTGGTGTTGTTGTAGTGATTAGCTTTTTACCGCTGATTGCACGAGCACTAGAAAAACTACTTCCAGAAACCGAAAGCGATCGCGAACGACAACAGCGCCAAATTGAGAAACTGCAAGCTAATACAAGACGAGAAGCTCAACTTGTTGCCCGGTAAGGAAAAGAGCATTAGCAACAAGCTAAAACTCTTTGAGATTTGAAAAATCAGATGTTCACGAGAAAATTTTCCAGTTGTGTTAGTTCCCAAGACTAACCTGAAAAACCCAACTAGTTCAAAACTCAACAAAACGGAGGTATTTTATGTTTAGGAAAAGAGCGTTAGCTTTCATCTCACTTGTAGGAATCTTTACTACAGGTATAAGTATGCTTGTTTTTGCACCTCCTCCTGCTACTCCTCCTGCAAGGGCATATGACGATCACGACTGTGTCTTACACGCTGTAGCATATGCTGCAAACATGCGTACAGACTTGGTTGCCGAGATCACTGGCAACATGGAGGGACCTGCTATTAACGGAGATGAAATACCAAGAATCTTGCGAGCGACAGGTTTTGGTGTAAGGATTCCACATCCATTCTCTACACGGGAAGAGCTTATTAGCTACTTACGCTCTAATTATAATGCTGCCTTCATTGTAGGCTGGCAATCACGTGAAGGTGGAACTGGGCATGTGATAAATGCTAGGGTAATCAATGGGGGAGAACCAATCTTCATAGATTCTCAATGTGGAAGTTTTGCTACAGTTCCCGCAGATCAAGGTATCTACTATGCTTGGTTCGTAGAGCCTATACTGTTTGGTGAGGCGGAGAGAATGATGCAAGGTCTGACCAAAAGAGATGCTTCATATGCTACTAGTTCTGGTGGTTTTACACCATCATGTCAAAACATCGCTCTTTTTACCGATGTTGACCGCCATAATTCAGTTAATTTGAGTGCTGAGTGTCGAAACAATGCGGGAACCCTCACACCAACTGCTATAAACCTAAACTACAGTATAATCAATAGTTTCGGAGGTTTACTCTGGCAGGATAATGGTGGGTTCGGAGCCTCCGTCCGAAATTGTCAATTAAGGGATAGTGAGGATGTTACAGTGTTACAGTGTGAGGCAAACGATGGCAATGGTTCTTGGGAAAAAGCAGCTATAAATTTGGACGACCGAATAGCCAATGATAATGGTCAATTAGCAGTGCGTTTTTGACCTCTAACAAGTTATCTGCCGGAGGATGATTACTGCTCATGAAGAAGGTGACATCCTCCCCTATCAGTTAGAGCATATGAATGACAAAATCACTTCTGCTCTCTGTGTAGCACCATAAACTTGACTGTTCTGCAATTGATCTAAAAATTTTTCTTTAGACCGCAAAGCTGCCTCATAGATTCATATTCTAAGGCAGCTAACGAAACATAAAATACTCTGACTGCTCATGGTGATAAAGAGCAGGAAGGTACACCTATATAACGATAGTAGGGTATGTAATTACCTGCTCTATCTTTTTGCTTAACTGGTCAGCTATTTTACCAACCGAGTGATGACAAATGTAATGTCCTGAAGATGCCACTAGACTTGTTGCGGAGTAAGAGAGAGTCAAAAAAACCCTGCCCAATTGAAACTGTATAATCAACCTCCGTTGCACTTTCAATAATGATCGTTTCACTCTGGCAAACCTCAAAACAATCGTTTTTCTAATTATGTCCTCAAAGTCGCGCTTTAACCAGCCGAGTCGCAAGCCCTTTGCTGCTTCAGTGCAGGCTCTGTTTGGGGTAATTATGGCGATAACAGTCGATGCTCTAATGAGTTCTCTAAATGCTAAGGCGATCGCTCAAGTTTCTGATATATCTCAGGACAGGGACCCAAATCTTATTTGGGTAAAGGCTCTCTCTTTTTTGTTTTTGCTTTCTGGGCTTGGTCTACTTTGTTATGGTATCATCGTCGCCAAGCAAGCTATCAAAGCATCTAAGTGGCCGACTGTAGAAGGAACAATCAAAAGTCCATCTTTTCATGAGTCCTCAACTGAAGGTGGCAAAACTTATGAAGTAGTAGTTGAGTATGATTACTCTGTCGAGGGTAAAACATATACTGGTGGTCGATTGGCATTTGGATATGGTGGGAGTAGCAACAAGCAAGTACACCAAGCTATTCTCGATAAATTAAAGGGTGCTTCATTAGTAACGGTTCGATACAATCCACAAAATCATGCAATATCCACTCTTTCATGTGGAATTAATAACTCAATAAAGGTTATCTTCGCTTCTGCTTTTATGTGGTTATCAGTGGGTATTGCTATCTTTGCCTCAATTTTGTGGATGCTAGTAGTAGCAATTGTTCCTGGTTTTCTCTTTGTATGGCTGATATCTCAACGGTACCAAGTTCTCCTCTCTAATATAGAATTTAGATAACAAAGTTATAGCAGCGCTCCCGGACGAACATCTTAGCCCGGACTTTATCGATCGAGTAGCATAGCAAAGCAAATCAGACCAACAGGCGAAGGGGGGAGCAAGGAATATTTACAGTATCAGTTGGAGAAGTAGACAACCAAAAAGGCGGAAGTGCCAAAGACGTTGACGTACCAGGGCGAGGGCATTTGAGCAGAGAGGTGAAGGTTTGTGGTACCAAGCGGTGTGAGAAGTGCCATCAGCCCGTAAGTTGGGTCGAGGCAACGAAACCCAACACAATCAACCTGTTTGTTGTCCCACCTGATTACCCATACTGCTGACATCCACTACTAAATCATCAGATGCACTATCGTCGTGCTACAACGCCAGGAGCAACGTACTTCTTTACGGTTGTCACTTACCAACGGCAGAAATTGTTTCAGCAGCATGAAATAATTCAACCCAACCTACAGAGCTGAGACATCGTCCTGCGCGTGGAGGAGTAGGATCATAGCGAGACACGACAACAACAGTGCGCGTTTTGGCTGCAAGTCCTAGATCGACTAGCCAAACTTCACCAGGTTTCGGATTCATCAATCAAATCCAATACTTCTTGCTCAACCACTCTGGAACGCAAAATATCTAAAGCATCCTGGTCTGCCAATTCAATAATCTCTGCAAGGCAGATCCGCACTTGTTGAGCGATGTCAGGTTGCCATTGGCTTAGTTTAATGTCAAGTTCTTGAACTAAAGCGTCCATGTCAAGTTCTCGCACAAGATGTCGCATTTGGTTCTATGTTACGGTACCTGCCGGTGCGATCGCCATTCTATAAGTGCGATCGCCCGTAGGTTAGGTTGAGGCAACGAAACCCAACACAGTTAACCTATTTGTTAGCTCACCTGATTACCCATACTGATGACAATCCGTCTGTAGAGTTCCCGACTGTAAGGAATAAGGAACATCGGTGATATTAATAGAAAGCGATCGCCCCCAAAAGAGGCGATCGCCCACTCACCTACTCGCCCACTCACCTACTCTTCCACCCACGCTTCCAGCATACTGGCAGGAACTTGGATAAAAGGATGAGCAAAGACTGCCTTGAGTGCCTCGCGTCCTCCCACATCCATTGCCTTTTGGAGTCGCCGTTTTAGCGTGGGATATTGCTGAATGGTTTTCTCAATGGACTGTTCAGCTTGCTGGGGCGTGGGGTTAGACTGCGCCAGTTTCTCTAACAGCTTTTGGATATCACTGCGTAGGGCAGTGAGTGAGGCATCTTCGGTGAGTGAATTGAGCGGCACGACGGCAGCCACTTTGTCTGATGGAACGGTGACGGGGGGTGCAGAACTAATCGCAACCGTGTCAGAAGCAGGATCATGGGCAAAGCGGCGAGTCATGCCCGCTACATCAATGCCTGCGGCTTGGCGCAACTGTTCTAGAAATGAGGCAACCTGGGTGGCTGTACCGCCATTGGACGTGTCGATAACGCTAACATTTTGCACGTCTATATTGGGCACGGTGGAAGTGAGTGTTTTCAGCAACACTTCTAGTTTTTGGAACAGGAAGATTTCGCGGGCGTTGGGGCCAGCTGCTTTCCAGGATTCGGTTAAACGTTTTGTACCTGATGCCTGAGCTTTACCATCTTCAATGATGCGAGAGGCGTTACCTTTTGCCTGGGCGATCGCTCGCTTACACTCTGCCTCAGCCGGGGCTACCACATCCGCCTGAAGCTGTTGCTCAACCTGCTTAATGCGTTCCGTTTGCACGGCGACGTTTGCCTGAGTACGGGCAACGATCGCGGCAATTTCACCTTCGGCTTCGGCGACAACGGCTGTCCGTTTGGTGAGAGCATCTTGAATCCGCTGGTCGGCTTCAGCTTTAGCAATTTCAATCTTCGTTTCGATTTGCTTTAGCGCCGTAGTTTGCTGGTTTGCAGCGGTGCGGATGGCAGATTCAGCCTGGGCTTGAGCTTCGGCAATGCGGGCATCGCGCAACAGGTCTGCCCGCTGTTTGCGTCCGATAGAGTTGAGATATTGCACGTCATCGGAGATGTTTTGAATCTGGAGGTTGTCTAACACCAGTCCTAGCTTTTCCAGATCATCTTCTGCCTCTTCGAGCAAGCTTCTAGCAAAAGCAGATTTATCTTCATTGATTTGCTCTGGAGTGAGACTGGCTAACACGCCGCGCAGATTACCTTCTAGCGTTTCCTTAGCCATTTGCATAATCTCTTTTTGGCTCTTACCCAAAAGCCGCTCAATCGCATTGTGAATGGTGGGTTCTTCTCCAGCAATTTTGATGTTTGCGACCCCTTCTACCGTGAGTGGAATGCCGCCTTTGGAGTAAGCACTGATTACGCGCAGGTCAATGATCAGGTTGGTCAAATCCATCCGAAAGGCGCGTTCTAGAAGGGGTACTCGGACGCTGCTGCCGCCTTTAACCAGACGGTAGCCGACCTTGCGCCCATTTGAGAGGGTGCGGCGGCTTCCGGCAAAGATGAGAATTTCACTGGGCTGACAGATGTAATAGAGATTGCGGAGTACCAGCGCTCCAGCCCCGGTTCCAGCGCCGAGGGCAATCAGTAATGCAAGAATGGCTTCCATGATTAGTTGTCTCCCTCTGGCTGTACCTTCTGGGCGTGACCGTTTTGTAAATGATGTCCGTTTTGCTGGCTGAGCGTGCCGACGACATCAATTCCCAGGGTTTGATCGACCCGATCGAGGAACTGACGCACGGTTTCGGGGTAGGCGTTGACCAGGCTGGCGATCGCCTTCCCATCTCCGTGATCAATCACATTCACCTGCTTGAGGTGAACCCGACCAGGAATCTTGGCCGCTTCTTGCAGCACCATTTCAATTTGCTGTGTGAGGAACACCTCTGAGGCGTTGGTTCCAGCTTCCTGCCAAACTTCAGCAAACAGATCATTCACCTGCGCCGCAGCCTGAGCATTTTCAGAGAGAACAGAAGCTTCCCCTCGTGCTTGCAGTTCTTTTGCCTGACGTTCGGCTTCTGCTGGGAGAACCTGGTCGGCTTCCAGGCGCAGTCGTTCCAATTCAGCTCGAATGGTTTGAAGCTCCTGTTCGGCTCTGGCTCTGGCTTCTTGGGCGGCGGCGGTGGTGCGCTCTTCCTCAGACTTTGCCTGCTGCTCTAGTTCTGCCTTGATTTTGCGTAACTCGTTTTCTTTTTGCTGAATGATTGAACGCGCCTGGGTTTTTGCCACCTCCGACTGACGTTTGCAGTCTGCTTCGATCTGCTCTGCTTCGGTGAGGGCGTTGGACTCGGCAATTTCGGCATCGCGCAGCACAATGGCAATCTGGCTGCGACCAATCGAGTTGAGGTAGTCTACATCATCGGCGACACTTTGAATTTTTAGCGTGTCAATGTGTAAACCCATTTTGGCTAAGTCACGACTCACATCATCGGTGATGCGCTCGGCAAACACCAGTCGATCTTCGTTTAACTCTTCTGGGGTGAGGGTGGCGACTACGCCGCGCAAGTTACCTTCTAATGTCTCTCGTGCCACACGGGAAATCTCAGAGGAGTCCCGATCCAGAAAGCGCTCGATCGCATTGCCGACAACGGTTGGATCGCTAGAAATTTTGATGTTAGCGATCGCCTGAATCCGCAAGGGAATTCCCCCTTTGGAGTACGCATTCTTCACCTCCACCGGAACGGGCATAGTGGTTAAATCCATCCGCTTCACAGTTTCCAGAATCGGAATGCGAACCGTGCGTCCGCCAAAAATAACTCGATAGCCAACGGTTTCTCCGTCTTTGGTGCGGCGTTTTAAGCCTGACAGAATCAAGATTTCGTTAGGGTTACAGATACATAGAATGAGTTTGTAAATCCAGATAAAGATGGCGATCGCCACCAGTATAGAAATTGCTAGCGGCAGGCTTCCCACCAGTTCATTTCTGATCCCACCATTGGAAGTATCCGACGAGAAAACAGGATCAATTTGGGTTACTTGTGCCGTTGTGATGGGCGTAGACACTGACTGAAGCTCAGCACGATTATGGTTCATAAGTCTAAATTCCTGGTAATGGGCACGATGCGGTCAGGTTGCTGCTTTAAAGAACTTCTCAGATACGACCCAAATTCGATTTCCTTCTACTCCCACAATCACCACACGTTCACCTTTGGCAAAGGTCACAGCTTCTTGAGTCGAGGCTGTGAAATCGATCATCATTCCTTTTGCGTTAACACGTACTTTCCCTCTGCTAGAGGAATCAAAAGGAATTTCAACAATTCCTGAAAGCCCAGCCAAATCTCCGGTTCTCAGGAGGCTGTCTGCCTCTCGCTGACGCAACGAGTACAGTGCCCAAACAATCGCAGTACCGCAAATGACACCGATGGCGATCGCCAAACCCAACACCAGCAACGGTGATAGGGCGGGCTGTATTCTCGACAACAACAGTCCCGTTAGCCCAAAGAAACAGCTTCCAAATGTCCAAAACCGCAGCTTAAAGATAGGTAAACCCATGCTGCGCCGAGGTTTAACGAGGGTTTCTAGTTCGCCGCGTTCTCGCTGTTCTAGAATGTTTCCAGCATGGGGATCGACCTCATATTCTGGATCAATTTCCCAATCAGAATCAATATCTGCACCATCAAACCCCGCCAGTGCAGAAAGAAGCGTAAAGCTGCCGCCAATCAGAAAGCAGAGTTGATACAGGGTTAACATAGGGCAGATTTATGGATAAGGTCTGACAGAGCTTACTGTTCACAGTACAGTTATAGCCCCCGGATAACCTTCACCTGAACAGGTGAGGAAGAAAATTATTATTTAGGATTTAACCTCGTTACCAAGCTGGAGCTTGGTAACGGCGCATGGAAGCTCCGGCTTCCAGATTGCCTGAACCAGTAAACGAAGCGATTGTCAAAAGGAAACTGGAGCTTCCTCCTTTGCATTGCCAAGCTGGAGCTTAGCAACGAGTTTATCAGGCAGTTCTATCAGGCATCAATATCAATGTTTTCATAAAGAGCAATGATGTCAATTTGAGCTTCAAATGTACTCAAGCACAATGTGATATTTGGCTCGTCATATTCTGATAACAACCATTGATTAGCAGCCGTTTTCACATAGTGTTCTACATGAATGCTGTATTGATCGATGAGGAGATACTCGCGGAAGCTGTCAACGGTGCGGTAAGCGGAGAATTTTTCGCCGTGATCATAATCTTGGGTTGACTTGGATAACACTTCAGCAATAAAACAGGGATTGATCAGGGTATCGGTACGCCCTGTTTGAAGCTGTAGGGGCTTTTCGACCACCATGATATCGGGATAGGTGTAAAGATTGCGATCGGGAATCCAAAGTCGTTGGTCGGAGCCGAAAATCCGGTAGGGTTTGCCTCGCAAAGCAGATTTGAGAAGGGCTGCAAGATTTATTGCCAACTCATTATGGTCAGGCGTACCCCCAGTCATAGGAATAATAGCTCCATTGCGATATTCACTGCGAGTTTCAGATGCAAGTTCGAGTTCAAGATACTCATCAGGGGTGTAGATTTGTTGTTCGATTGCCTGTGTCATGTTAGGTTTCCGGCTCCTAATGTTTCAAATTAGTGACTGATCGGCTTAATTGTTTCTCCCTCACTCGGTTAGATCTGTTAGATGAGTTCCATAGATCGATGACTTGTTTTTGTAATCAACAAATTTGTAGGTGTTAAACAGTTTGTTAATCGTAGGAGTTTAGGGTGTTTTTGCTTAGTAGAGGTTGAGCATCTATTTTAGGGCGAGGCGATCGCATCTCGCAAATTGCTAGCCAAACCGTTGCTGGAGGAAGTCAACCAGTAGCCGAATTTTAGTAGAAAGGTGACGATTGACAGGATAAATCACATAAATCGAGAGTTCAATCGGATGGTAGTCTGGTAACACAATTTGAAGTTTGCCCTGCTGAAGTTCTGGTTCTACGATAAATCGGGGCAAAAGTGTAATACCTAACCCATGAACTGCGGCATCTCTCAATACTTCACCATTGTTAGAACATAAGGTGCCTTTGACAGAGAAAGTATGTTCTCCATCGGGGCCAGTGAGTGTCCACTGATTTTCGATGGCAAGCTGTCCATAGTGCAAACAGGAGTGATGTTGCAGTTCGTTAGGATGAGTTGGAATGTCGTGAGTTTCAAAGTAAGTGGGTGAGGCGCAGAGTACGCGCTGGGCCGGAGCCAGCGTGTGAACAATGAGACTGGCACTCGTTTGGGATTTGGCAATTCGCACGGTGACATCAAAGCCTTCTTCGATCGGGTCAACGAAGCGATCGCTCAAGGTCAACTGTATCTGAAGGTCGGGATATTGCACCAAAAAATCAGCTAAAGCAGGAGATAGATGCATCGTTCCAAAGGACATTGGCGCATTGACGCGCAGTCTTCCTCTGGGTTCGGTTTGAAGCTGGGTGAGCGATCGCTCTGCCTCTTCCAGACTTGCCAAAATTTCTACACAGCGTTCGTAGAATGCCAGTCCCGTTTCTGTTGGAGTGACCACTCGTGTACTGCGGTGCAGCAATTGCACACCCAATTCATTCTCTAAAGCAATCACCAGTTTATTGACTGCTGAGCGCGACAGTCCCATTTCTCGTGCAGCCGCCGCAAAACCACCTGAAGCCACAACTTGAGTAAAGGCACGCATTCCTTCAAACTTATCCATAGCGATAATTGTAGAATTTTTAGATACAATATGTCATCAAAATAGCGTATTGTCTTTTTTGGAGATTCAATCCATAATAAAAGTATTCCAAAAGCAATTCAACTATTGAATGAGGAGGAAACCAGATGATTACCATTCGACCCGCTCAAGAACGTGGCGCTGCAAATTTTGGTTGGCTCGATAGTCGTCACACTTTCTCCTTTGGCAACTACTACGATCCTCGCTACATGGGTTTTGCCGATTTGCGCGTCATCAACGAAGATAAAGTGACTCCTGGAAAGGGTTTTGGCACTCATGGACACCGGGATATGGAAATCATTTCCTATGTGCTAGAAGGTGCATTAGAACACAAAGACAGCATTGGCACTGGTTCTGTCATTCGTCCCGGCGATGTGCAGCGGATGTCGGCTGGCACTGGAATTCAGCACAGTGAGTTTAATGCTTCTCACACTGACCCGGTACATTTCCTGCAAATCTGGATTCTGCCCGAAAGGAAAGGGATTGAACCGGGCTATGAGCAAAAAACCTTCTCCGATGCAGAAAAGCGCGGCAAGTTGAGACTGGTTGGTTCTCGTAATGGTCGGGATGGCTCAATCACGATTCACCAAAACGTTGATTTGTATGCCAGTGTTTTGCATGAAGGGGACGCTGTAAACCACAAATTGGCAGAGGACCGGGTTGCTTGGGTGCAGGTGGCGCGGGGTGCCGTTCAACTCAACGGTCAAACCCTTACCGCAGGTGATGGAGCCGCTATCTCTGAGGAATCAGAGCTTACGCTGCAAGGAACTGCCCAAGATGCAGAGGTGCTGTTGTTTGACATGGCGGCATAGGTGCTTCACTGGTTGTGTGCCGTTTACAGCAGTTTTCACTTGTGTAAAACGCAAATCCTCACAGGGGCGAACGTTTAATCGCCCCTACCTTTGTTCAATCGTCCCTCCTTACATCAAAAGCAGTGCAGTGACAGGGCTGAAATACAATGAGTAGGTAACTCAGTTTAAGGCAGCAGCAACCTTGGCAAGTAGCTGGTGGGAGATTCAGGTTCTCTGTGATCTAGTTTTAGAAGATTTGGTGTTTTGGCGGCTGGAGACATTCGGCTGTCGCGGCACCTCTAGTGAGATTAAGGGACATTCCTGCCTGATAAGGGCTTATTTACCGCAAATCCAGGCGCAGTTGCTAGATTTAGCGGCTTTATCGCTGCTGTTGCGGCAAGATGCTCTGTGTGCTGAGCTGCCGATTCCGGCGATGCAGTGGCACTTGATTGAGGAGGAAGACTGGGCCAGCAGTTGGAAGGATTATTGGCAACCTCAGGAGGTAGGCGATCGCCTCCTCATCAACCCTGCCTGGATGCCCAATCCCGACGCTAGCGATCGCCAAATTTTGCGGCTCGATCCGGGTGTTGCTTTTGGCACTGGGGCACACGCCACAACACAGCTTTGTCTTGAGTCTCTGGAAATGCGCCTGAGTGAACCGAGTAATGCCGTGGTTGCAGACATTGGCTGTGGGTCTGGCATTCTCTCAATTGGCGCACTATTGCTGGGTGCAAAACAAATTTACGCAGTTGACACTGACCCTCTGGCAGTAATGTCTACCGAAAGCAACCGAGAACTGAATCAAATCGAGCCACATCGTCTGGTGACAGCAGAGGGCAGCATTCAGCGATTGCTAGAACTCACGTCTGAACCTGTAGACGGAATTCTCTGCAACATTCTGGCGGAAGTAATTATTGACCTGATTCCAGAGATGGAGGCGATCGCCAAACCTACCACCTGGGGAATTCTCAGCGGCATTTTGCTGGATCAGGTTAAACCCGTTGCCGATCTGCTAGAACAAAGCGGCTGGATCGTCGCAACGCTCTGGCGTAGAAAGGATTGGTGCTGCTTGAATGTACGGCGATCGTAGGGGCGAACGGCCGCTCGCCCCTATGGGAGGCACCGCTCCTAACCCCTAATCCCCCAATCCTTAAACAAAACGAGTCAACTGTACCCGATAGCGTTCTTTCTTAGTCACGGCGACTTCGCCAATCTCCAAACGTCCTTTGCCGCGAATGGCGACCAGATCGCCCGATTTAAGCTGATGACTCGGTTGGGTCACTTCCTCCCAATTCACCCGCACGTCGCCACCGCTAATCATTTCCGCCATTTTGCTACGAGACATCCCAAACCCAGCAGAGGCAACTGCATCCAACCGCAAGGAAGCTTCTACGGTCGTCAGTTCTTTCTTTTTAGGTTCCCGAATTTTGAGTTCGCTCAGGTCAACTTGCCGCGTTTTTACTGGAACTGAACGTACCTGAGTCAAGCTCATTTCTAGAAATTCAACCAGTTCGGGCACAACGATCGCCTGTCCGCCTCGTTCTCCCAAAACGATGATGTCGCCTACTTTGTCGCGCACAAGTCCGGTTCCCAGCAGTGCGCCTAAAAAGTCGCGATGAGTCGCCGAGTCAAACAGGAAGTTTCCGGCGATGTCTAGGGCGGCGATCGCCACCTGAGATTGATCTAGAGGAATTTCAGAACGGGCGATCGCCACTCGCTGACGTTCAGCTTGGGGATAGCCTCCCCAGGCAAGCAGTTGCACCTCGGTTAGCCGCGCAAACATTTGCTGCACCTCGGCTAACTCAGGTGGCGAAAGAAAATCAGTACAGACTGCTTCCCAGGTTTTAATGGCCTGCTCTGCCTGGTCAATCACCCGTGCGGCGCTGTCTCGATTTTCAATTCCCTGAAGCAGTTCTTCTCTGGGCAGCATAGATGAGCGATCGCCTCAAAACTCTAATTTTACTCCAAAGAAAAAGGGGCGCACCGCAAAGCGATCGCCCCTACACGCTGGTCAAACTTGATTTGAGCAATGGACTCCATCAGGCAGCAGCTTATGGCAGGCTGCTCTGTTCTCTACCTGACTCAGCCCAAGAAACGCAGAAAAACTCCGCTGCCCAAACCTGTGAACAGGCATAGCAACAATGCTGAAGCCTGTTCAGGATACTGATTAGATCGGTGCATCGCTCAAAATGCTGACCTTTCAGTCTCCCCTCAATGCCGACGAAGTTAGCTGACGGGCTAGGACTGAGAGATGTCCTTCTCAATTAACCTCAGAGATAAGCCCCGAATTTGGTTCCTCCGTTCCAGGAAGTGCGCTAAAAGCCGCAAACCCTGGATTAAGCTGACTTATTTAGTTTGATGACAGGATAGCCTTTCGTTAGAGGCTTCGTCAACCCAAGTGCCCTAAAGTCACGTCTCATTAACCCCCAACTCATCCCTAAGCTATCGACTACAAGGTAGTTCGCAATGTCAGTTACAGGATGTTAACTTTGTCAAATGTTGTACGAGCTTACGTGGGCATTTGCTCTAAGGAGAGTTCTAAGAAAGAATTTACCCTTAGGTAGGGGCAAGTTTTGCCAGAATTTTTGCAGTTGACCGACGTTTTGATGCTAAACCTGCTCCTACAGATATTTTGTTTGCTAGAAATCTCCTAAAATCTCGTACTCTAATTAGTGGTGACTGCGCTCTGTACAGTTATCTACGCTTTGTTATCAGTAGTTGAGTGGGATCTGTAGCTGCTTTAGAAGTTAGTAGTAATGCTCGAAGCCCAAGTGATGGATTTGTATAGCCAAATTGACCAACAGACCCGCGCATTTCAGGCTGAAACTCAGCTTCACTGTCCGGCGGGGTGTGGTCGCTGCTGTGAAAACCCTCACGTAGAAGCCACACCCCTGGAGATGATCCCGCTAGCGGTGGAGCTATTTCGGCAAGGGGAAGCGGTGAAATGGCTGGAGTCGGCTAAGTTCAACCAAACGAATGCCTGCCTCTTTTACGAGCCTGATCTGCTCACAACGGGAAATGGACGCTGTCAAGTTTATCCCTGGCGACCCTCCATCTGTAGGTTATTTGGCTATGCAACTGTGACCGATCGAAATGGGCAACCGAGATTTGCTGCCTGTATGCGCCACAAAGCAGACATTCCAGAGGTTGTGGCGACGATTCAGGAAGCGATCGCCAAAGGTTTACCTGCTCCCAGTTTTGCCACGTCTCAACAAATTGCTCACCTTGCTCCCCACTTGGGTGCTGAGCGAATGCCCATCAATCAGGCACTCAACGCAGCTTTAAGGTGGATTGGGCTGAATTTTCAGATGGAACAAACTGAACAATTAGATAGCGATTAGATAGCAATTGGAGGAGACATCCAAGTTTTGCATCTGCCCACTCAATTCCACGTCCCTGCTAGGATCAAGAAGAATGAGTATATTTCTTGATGGATAGCCATGTCATTGGACAATTTGCGCGATCTTTATCAGCAGGTCATTTTAGAGCGCTACAAAAAGCCGCGCAACCGAGGCAAGACCAATCCTGTCGATCGCTATCAGAAAGGGCACAACCCTTCCTGTGGCGATACGATTGAGCTAACCCTGCAACTGAGTGATGCAGAAGACCGAATTCAAGACGTGAAATTTGAGGGAGAGGGCTGTGCGATCGCCATGGCCTCTGCTGACCTGATGGCGGATGCGCTGCGCGGCAAAACCACCGCCGAAGCCCTGGAAATGGTGCAAAAGTTTCAGTCCATGATGAAGGGTGAGGCAGAATTTCCCTCTGAGTTGCGAAAGCTCAATGTGATGCAGGGCGTTTCCCAGTTTCCGGTGCGAATTAAATGTGCCAATCTTTCCTGGCACACGCTTAAAGCAGCTTTGGAACTGGCGAGAAGCGTTGAGCCTGCTGGGTTTGTCAGTAACGAATAAGATTAGAATTCTCAGAAACCACAGAAACTATGCCAACCAACGCCGACTTCTTCCAATTTGCTCAATGGGCGGGGATCGCAACCCTGATATTTGGGGCGATCGCCATCCTCAGCTTTCTGTTTAAATGGGGTATTCGGTTTCGACTGGTTGGCGCAACAGGTTTTCTTTTGGTGTTGACGGTGGGGCTATTTGGGCTGGGGGTAGTTCCTTTTACTCGCACGGTCATTCCGGGTGCGGTGCGCTATTCCACTGTTTATGATTCTGGTGCAGATCGGGTGGTGATCGTTGTGCCCCAAACCATCACAGAGACAGAACTGACCGCCACTTTACAACAAGCAGCCAGCAATCTGTTTTCTCCCGGTCGTCTGAGCCGGGGCGATAACAAGCTGACGATTCAGGCGCGAACGGTGCTGCATCCCCAGCCAGGGGTTTCTCAGCCTTTGTATCTAGGGCAAATCAGGCGATCGCTCTTTGTCCGCGACGATGACCAAATGGAAATCAAGCTTTACCCCGAAAATTTCGCCCAGCTTCCTAAACCTGAGATTTCCTCTGGAATGGAGCAAATTAAACAAGAGATTTCTGAGGAGTCAATGAATGGATAGTCGGGGGTTAACGGTTAACGTCCTCTGTTCTATGCAGCTTTACAAGAATTGGTATAAAGTGATTCTTACTCAATTTTTGCCGTTCGCCGCTGATAGTGATGTTTGCTCTGCCCTATGACCCATTCATCCATGTCTCAAAGTTCGGGTGTCGTAAGTTCTGCTCCGCTGTTTACGCTAAATTTGGCTCCCGCTGCGGTGATTCGGGGAGAGAATGCGCTGGATCAATCGGGGGAGGCGATCGCTCGTTTTGGGAAAACCCCGCTGTTGGTGGGGGGCGATCGCACTCTAACTGCCGCGCAGCCTTTCCTTCAACCTGTTCTAAAGCAGCAGCTAGCAGTGGCTCAAGCTTCTTACGGGGCAGATTGCAGTGAAGCAAGCTTGGCGGCATTGCGGCAGACAGCAACGGATCATGAAGCAGATTTGATCATCGGCTTGGGCGGCGGCAAGGCGTTGGATGCAGCCAAACTAGTGGCGTATCAGCTAGATCTGCCAATCGTGACAATCCCCACTTCCGCTGCCACCTGTGCGGCCTGGACTGCTTTATCTAACGTTTATTCTGAGCAGGGTGCATTTCTGTATGATATCAGCCTAGCCCGCTGTCCTGATTTGCTGCTGCTGGACTATCGGCTGATTCAAACGGCCTCCCAACGTACACTGGCTGCTGGAATTGGCGATGCCCTGGCGAAATGGTATGAGGCATCAGTGAGCAGCGGCCATTCTGACCAAACTTTAGTAATTGCGGCAGTGCAGCAGGCAAGAGTGCTGCGCGATATTCTATTCCAAAAATCAACAGCGGCACTTCAAGCTCCAGGCAGTGCAGCATGGCGAGAAGTGGTAGACGCAACGGTGCTGCTGGCTGGGGTAATTGGTGGGCTAGGTGGCGCTCAGTGTCGCACGGTGGCGGCTCATGCGGTTCATAATGGGCTAACCCATCTGCTCGAAAGCCACGACACGCTGCACGGTGAGAAGGTCGCCTACGGCATTTTGGTGCAGCTTCGCCTGGAGGAAATGGTGCAGGGCAATCAGCTAGCCGCAACAGCCCGTCGGCAGTTGCTCAAGTTTTATGCAGAAATTGGCTTGCCTCAGAGCTTGTCAGACTTGGGCTTAACGGAAGTGACGCTAGCAAACCTGCAATATGCCGCAGAAGTTGCTTGTTCGGTCGGGTCTGATATTCACAGACTGCCGTTTGAAGTTACGCCGACTCACCTGATGGCAGCAATGGTTTCTACAACAGCACCCGGTCAGGGTTTTAGACTCTCAGATGCCGATGGAACTTCGGCTCGACAAGCGCTGTCTAATGTTGCTCACCCTTCTAGTGAGGTGCAGGCATGAGCTTAGACTGGATTACCCCCGCCGATCGCCTCAGTGCCCTGCCGCCCTACGTCTTTGCGCGGTTGGATGAATTGAAAACTCGTGCCCGTGAACAGGGGCTAGATTTAATCGACTTGGGAATGGGCAACCCGGATGGGCCAACCCCTCAACCTATCGTTGATGCAGCGATCGCCGCCTTGCAAGACTCAGCCAATCATGGCTATCCGCCCTTTGAAGGAACTGCTAGCTTTCGTCGCGCCATCACCGACTGGTATGGTCGCCGCTATGGAGTGGAGCTTGATCCTGATGGGGAGGCTTTGCCGCTGTTGGGGTCTAAGGAAGGGTTGACGCATCTGGCGATCGCCTACGTCAATCCGGGCGACCTGGTTTTAGTCCCCAGTCCTTCCTATCCGGCTCACTTTCGCGGCCCGCTGATCGCTGGAGGCAAAATTCACAGCATCATTCTGAAGCCACAGGATTGGCTAATTGACTTGGGATCTATTCCAGACTCGGTGGCAGAGCAGGCAAAAATCCTGTACTTCAACTACCCCAGCAACCCCACCGCCGCAACCGCTCCCCGTGAGTTTTTCCAGGACATCGTGAAATTTGCCCGCAAACACGAAATTCTGCTAGTCCATGACCTGTGCTACGCAGAACTCGCGTTCGATGGCTTTCACCCCACCAGCCTGCTCGAAATTCCCGGTGCTAAGGAAATTGGCGTGGAGTTTCATACCCTCTCCAAAACTTACAACATGGCGGGCTGGCGAGTTGGCTTTGTCGTGGGCAATCGCCACGTGATTCAGGGCTTGCGAACGCTAAAAACCAACCTGGACTACGGCATTTTTGCGGCGCTTCAGTCGGCTGCTGAAACCGCTCTGCAACTGCCAGATGTTTATCTGCATGAAGTGCAGGCCCGCTACCGCACCCGTCGCGACTTTTTGATTGACGGCTTAGCAAAGCTGGGCTGGACGGTTCCCAAAACCAGAGCCACCATGTATCTCTGGGTGCCTTGCCCCCCAGGAGTCGGTTCCACTGATTTTGCGCTTTCGGTGCTACAGCAAACTGGAGTCGTGGTGACTCCTGGGAATGCGTTTGGTGCAGGCGGCGAAGGCTATGTGAGGATTAGCTTGATTGCAGAGTGCGATCGCCTCCAAGATGCGCTCCAGCGATTCCACCAGGCAAATATTCGCTATCAGCCCGAAGCAGTGATTTCGTAGACTCTTTAATTTCAATAGCAGCAGGCTGAGCCTGCTGCTATTGAAATCTTATTGAGATGCAACTGTACAGCCAACATTCGCTTGTGAATCAGACTGCGGCGGCACCAGCCCAACCACATGGGGCACGGGGCGAGGTGTATAGCTTACCAGTGATTCGCCCTGGTAAGCGAGGGAAGTGCTTGCCCCAGAATCCAACATGACCGCGTCCTGAAGCCCTGACTGATAAAGCATTTCGCCCAACGAAATAGAATCGACGTAGTAGGTAGACACCCCAATTACGGGCTGACCATCCTGGCTGATTCCCCAAAAGGCGCGGTGTCGTCTGGCATCAAAGTCAAACAGACTACCAAAGGTGCTGGCAGACTGAGGTTCCCCATCTTTGACCAGCCAAGCCGCTGCTACAAATGCGTCGGTCACATCTGCCATCTCAGCCTGAACGCCTTCCAAAGTATTGTGTTTGTTTGCCTCGAAGGGAACGAAACGCACCTGATTTGGACCGATCAGCACAAGCGGTCGCCCGTTTAGTAGAGGATTCTCACTAGCGTTTCCAGGAACGAAAACTCCCTCACTCTGACTTAAGACCGGTCCGACCATCACGTTTGAGTCAAGATATTTGAGTGAGAAGAAGCCTCCATCTACAGCAGCGGCAACTTCGCTACCAGCAATAATTTCCTCAACCTGATAGCGGCTGTCTGCATGAATGGTGACGGGTTTGCCACCGGAAATTAAAATCAGCGGTACATCGTCATAGGTGACTTCATCTACCCGAATAGGAGCAGTAAAGTCAAAGGCGCTGCCCCATCTCTTGGGCGAAGGCCCTCCCCAGGCATCGGCAATCACTTCCTCGATTTGGGATTGCCCGATTCGGTCGATCGCTAGCAGATTAGTAGACTCTCCTGCCATCAGGTTTTCAGCATCGTTCATCGTTAGCGCCGCTTCAAATCCGGCTTTGCGAACCTCCCCAGCAACCCGTGCATCGTACTTGCCTTCTGGGTAGGTAAAATAACGAATTTGGATACCCAGCCGTTCCTGTAAAATCTGGCGAGATTGAATGATTTCTTGCTGTAACGTCTCATCTGACAGTTCGCGTAGATCCGTCGGATGCATGACGCTGTGAGCGGCGATTGTCACCAGCGGGTCTGCTGCCATTTGCTCTAGCTGTTCCCAGGTTAAGCCAGGTCTGCCATGATCGCGGCTAACTTTATACGTATAGATAGAAAATAAACCGGGATAGCCATACTCCTGTAGCAGCGGCAGAACGTAATCGTAGTGACCCTTATAACCATCATCAAAGGCTAGCAAGACGGGCTTTTCGGGCAGCGGCAACCCCGTTCGCAGGTGTGCTACCAGTTGATCCATGCTGACGGGTGTTAAACCATTTTCCTTAATCAGTTCTAGATGTTCTCGGAATTCCTCTGGGGTGACATCAAAAAACACTTCTTTTTCGGGCGGGATGTCGTGATACATCAGGATCGGCACTCTGGCTAGTCGCGATCGCTGATGAATCTCAGGCCAGACCGCAGGAGTCAGTTGTGCAGCTAGTTGCGGCCCGACGCTCTGCAAAATTGCGCCCAGTCCATTTTCTGGTTCCTCTATCCAGGTTGCTGCCTGCATCAAGTTTTGGGTCAGGTCATTGATTTGTAGGGCAGAGCGGTCAGGTGGAAGGGAGCAGGCTTGTTTGGGCAGTTCGGTTTCACCTTCAAGGGACTCGCCGTCTAGGGTGGTGCTAGGGAGTTGGGCGATCGCCCCTCGCGAGAGTGTTGCGGCAGAGGACGAAAACCCTAGCGGAGTCAACATTACAGCAAGGCTAAGAATCAGGCTGCGACTCAGGAACTTAATTGACTTGCAGCGGTGCAACAGAGAATCCCGATCAATCGGCATCATACGAGTCTTAAGAGATGAGATCTTCGGATATCGTTGTTAGGTTTAACCGATTTTCTAAACTTTCTCAGGTCTTGCAGATAACATTGGCCCGAAAAATTAGAATTTTATAGGACTTACGTCAGAATACAGCAGATTCGGGATGGGAATTAAGGACTGTTTTGGAAGTTAGTTCTTTGAACCCTGTTGCCAGAAGCTCTTGATGCTAGAAGTCAACCCAGCAAATTAATCTTGCCGTGCTGTTATCCAACGTCCATCAAAAAGTTCTTCAATAGTTGCTTGCCTGAATCGGTAAGAATGCTCTCTGGATGAAACTGCACGCCCTGAATGTGAGGATAGTCTCGGTGACGCACACCCATAATTGTGCCGTCTTCTACCCAGGCTGTCACTTCCAGCGCGTCAGGGCAGGTTTGAGCATCGATCACCAGACTGTGATAGCGAGTTGCCGTAAACGGATTGGCTAGCCCTTTGAACACGCCCACGCCTTTGTGCTGAACAGGAGAAGTCTTGCCATGCATCAGTTCTGGAGCGGAGGTAATCTTGCCGCCGAATACCTGACCGATTCCCTGATGTCCCAGACACACGCCCAAAATTGGCACCTCAGCCCCCAATTCTTTAATCAAGGCGGGAGAAATTCCGGCATCTTCAGGGCGACCTGGGCCGGGAGAAATCACGATCGCGTCGGGCTGCAATTGCCGAATTTGCTCTAGACTAATTTGGTCATTGCGATATACCTGAATGTCAGCCGCTATGGGCAACTCAGATCCCAATTCACCCAGGTATTGCACCAGATTGTAGGTAAAACTGTCGTAATTATCGATAACGAGAATCATAGTAAGTCAATGATGAATCTCAAAAGTTTTGTAGGTCGGGTGGAGCAGAGCGTAACCTCACAAGAGTTTTTTGCAAGGGGTGGGTTACGCTGCGCTTCACCCCAATCTATATCTGAAGCTATCAACTATTCTTAGGATCGCGACTTAATTAACCTGCGATATTTTTTTGGAAGTGCCGCGCGGCACTTCCAAAAAAATATCGGGTTTTATTTAATCCATAACCCTTACCGCATGAACCTACTGGGCTAGAGTAGTTTGAACCCACTGTAGCAGGGGGGGGAGCAACAACGAACCTGCAACTAACAGCGAGGCTAGTGCAGAAACTAAAACGGCTCCGGCAGCGCAATCTTTCGCGATTCGGGCCAGGTCGTGATAGTTTTGCTTTACGGTCAGGTCAACCACAGACTCAATTGCTGTGTTGAGCAACTCCATCGTTAAAACGGCTCCGGTGGTTAACCCAATAATGGCAATTTCAACGGCGCTGAGATGGAGGAAAATGCTGAGGGCGATCGCCACCAGTCCCACAAAGAGATGAATCCGAAAATTGCGCTGCGTTTGAAACGCATAGCTCAACCCCGCCCAGGCATACTTGAAGCTGACTACCAGGCTAGACGCAATTTGCCAAGAGAGTTCGCGATTTGGCTTGACCAGCTTGGGAGCGTGAGGCGGTGTCTCGGTGGATAGTTCTTGGGACATAGGCAGAAAAGTTAAGGGAACTACGGTGGTCGAAGGCAGACCCGTTGTCAAAGCAGATCTGCTCAATTTTAGACCCTACACAGAACTGTGCTGTAGGATGCTGTACTATCCTGTGCCAGTTTCTAAACAGGCGATAAGTGAACCTATGTTACAGCTTACTCAGCCCGGATTAAGTTTTTTCTGTCAAATATTGGGTGCCAAGACCCACCGATCGCAGCAGAGTTTCCTGCATAGACAGCATAGCCATCAGGCTGTTGTCATCTGGGTGATCCCAACCAAGCAAGTGAAGCAGCCCGTGCGCTGACAACCAGGCTAACTCTTGTTGCAAGGAATGACCTTCTTGTTGAGCTTGCGATCGCGCCGTTTCAACCGAGATTACGATATCGCCCAAATACAGCGGTATTTCTGCTGGATACTCAAACTGGGGGGCTTCTACCTCTAAAGCCGCAAACGCCAGCACGTCTGTGGGCTGGTCTTTATGGCGATATTGGGCATTGAGCGACTGAATTTCGGCATCGTTGGTTAGCCGCAGACACAGTTCATAAGCGCCTGTAGCTGTCAGATTGGGTTGCAAATGCTCTAACCAGCGACTAAACCAGTCCTGCCAGGTATCAACCGAGATGGGCGACTCCGAGACTGGCTCAGACTCAAAAAAAATATCCTGAATACTGACTTCTACCTGCACAGGCTGATCGGCTAATTTCACAATAGAATTAAGCGTCCTTAGGGCAAAGGTGTTGAAATAAGCTCAATTCAGATCTGCGACTTCTTTGAGAAGTCGCAGATCTGGGCAACGTTCTAGCGAGTCAGGTAGGACAAACCTACCAGCACAACTAGCAGCCCTACCGTCGTCAAGGCAAAGTGAAACAGGGATGTGCCACGCTTTCTAACCATGTTTCGCATGGCCAGCTTGACATAGCTAGGCTTGGGTTCGGCGGGCGGTGCAGCGGCTTCGGTTGGCTGCACGGTAGGCGTTTGTGTCTCGGCGATCGCCGGAGAAACTTGAGATTCTGGAATGGAAGGAGAATCGTTCATAACTACACTGTACTTTCCTGCAACATTTGGTTTTCCTGACGCAAACAGGTTTCAATAAATGGGTCAAGGTCGCCGTCCATGACATCGGCGATCGCGGTTGTCTCTGTGCCTGTCCGCAGATCCTTGACCATTTGATAGGGATGAAAGACATAGTTGCGAATCTGGTTGCCCCAGGCGGCTTCTACCATGTCTCCACGAATGTCGGCAATTTCTTTGGCGCGTTGCTCTTGAGCGATAATCAGCAGCTTAGCTTTGAGAATTGCCATTGCTTTTTCTTTATTCTGAAGCTGCGATCGCTCCTGCGTACAGCGCACCGCAATTCCGGTAGGCAAGTGAACAATTCGCACTGCCGTTTCTACCTTGTTGACGTTCTGACCGCCTTTGCCGCCCGCCCGAGAAGTCGTAATCTCTAGATCCTTCTCAGGAATGTCTAGTTCTACGGAACCGTCGATAATTGGCATCACCTCCACCCCCGCAAAGCTGGTTTGCCGCTTACCGTTGGCGTTGAACGGCGAAATTCTCACCAGGCGGTGAGTCCCCTTTTCAACCTTCAAGTAACCGTAGGCATAGCGCCCTTCAACTTCTAGCGTTACAGACTTAATGCCAGCTTCGTCCCCCTCGGAAAGCTCAGCCAAGTGAGCCTTGTAGCCATGCTTTTCTGCCCAGCGGGTGTACATTCGCAGCAGCATCTCTGCCCAATCCTGAGCGTCTGTGCCGCCTGCGCCCGCATTGATGGTCAAAACCGCGCCTCGCTGGTCATAGGGGCCAGCCAGCAATTGCTGAAGTTCCCACTGGTCTAGCTCCTGACTCAGGTGGGTTACAGTATGCTGGGCTTCTTGCAGCAGTGCCTCGTCTGTCTCTAGCTCCAGCAATTCTAAAACCGCTTTGGTATCGTCAAGGGCAGACTTCCACTGCTGAAGCTGTTCTAGATGCGATTTGAGATCGTTTAATTCCTGTAGCGTTTTCTGTGCCTGCTCTTGGTTATCCCAGAACTCTGGCTGGGCCGCAATCTGCTCCAGGTCTTGAATTTTGGCAGTTAAAGCCGGAACGTCAAAGATAGTCCTGAGTTTTACCCAGGCGCTCAGACAGCACTTCTACATCTCGCTTGATTTCTAAAGCCTCTATCATAAAATTCCTGAGAAATGAAATCCTTTCGCTGTGTGGCTTACAGCTTATTTTATCACAGGCTCACAGGTTGGCTTGGGGACCTGAATGATTCAGAGAAGCTGAGATTGTGTCTGGATGCGGCAGTGGAACCGAGTGATGTTCAAATCATGCTACACGCATGGGTTAGCGGGGAGGTTGTGTCTTGCTCGATTCTAGTGGTGGGTGGCTCGACAGCGGCTTATTCAGCAGCGCTAGTTGCGGCTCGTGCCAATCTAGATATGTGTTTGGTGCAGCCGACAAAAATAGTGGGTGGACAATTCACGACTCAAGCATTGCCTGCATTGAATGATGGTGATTTGCTGCGACACCGAGCAACGACAACCCGTGTAGAGGGCGAACGGTTTGCAATTTCTGAGTTGCAGCGGCGGTTTTGGGTGAGGCAGCGATCGCCTCAACTGGTCAAGGGCAAGAACGTCGCCAATCCGGGGGGCGGTTGGGTGAGTCCGCTGTGTACAACTCCGGTAGTGGCTGTTATCTGGCGGCTCTATGCGTTTGGACGAATGCCCAGCCTCGCGATATTGTCATAAAGGAAGCAGCGACCCGGAAGTTTCAGGGATTGCTGACTCGTAATGGAATTCCGATCTTTTGGTTCGATGATGTTGCACACGATGACCCTGACTTTGAAGCAATTCAACTGTTTGCGGTGGCAGGCATTGTGCGAAGTGAGAACAAGGATAATTTACACTTTCGTCCAGACGGAATGGTGAGTCGAGCGGTGGCTGCCGCCGCACTGGTAAAGCTGTTGGGGCTTGAGAAAGTATCTCCTGCTGTGCCCAGTTTTGCTGACTTGCCGACTCACCATTGGGCCTACACAAGTATTGAATTAGTATCTAAGCAAATTGTTTCGGGTATGGGGAACAGGCGGTTTGCTCCTGATCAGCCCATTACACGACAGCAACTCTTTTTCTTGGTGAGTAAGGCAATGCCAGCAATGGGCGATCGCACCTTCTCCACCACTCCAAAAGATCGTCAACTTCTGCGCCGACGCAAACTATCTAGAGAATTGTATGGGGTACTCCGGGCAAAGCCTGGAATTTAGCTGAACCATACCTGAGACTGAGTAGCTATGAAGCAATCGCGATCGCCCTCAGCCGCGCCGAAGTCTCATCGCGTACATAGCTACAGCCGCCGCCGTCTAGGACTAACGCCGTAATAGAACCGAACCAAAGTACCCGTATGGGTACTGCCATTGACTCGTGGGTTGTCCAGAATGATAAAGACGATGTGAAAGTCTCCCAGGGCAAGCTTCCAAGAGTGACAGCAACAAAGCCAGTCCAGTCAATCCATCGTTCTAAGGAATGGGAATTAAATAAGATCGAGATTGGGTAGGGGCGGGTTTTGCCGTCAAATTCATGGCACAGTGCCGATTGCTCTGCTAAACCCGCCCGTACAATTTGCGGATTTATTAAATTCACAATCCTAATGTTTGATCACTGAGGCAACAATGCCACGTCAGTAGACACATGGAAATTGAGCCAAATATTCCGGCTCCAATGTTTTCACTTAAGGATAATTCCTCAGTGATCGGTCTGTTTAAGTGAAAAGTTCGGCAGACAGTGCCTTTTATGGAGAGAGGAAACCATGCGAAAGATTCCTTTTCAATTTAGTCATGGCGGTTACATTCGAGAAAAGTTTGTAGAAAGAACAACTCAGGGAACTGGCGCATCGGCGATCGACGTAGAAACAGACTTTAATTACCTTTTCCCCGACCTGTCCAAAGATCCCCACAGCCTGCTCCCAGCAGACAATCCAGCAGACACCATCGCCAAGCTAAAAGACCTGGGCAACGCCATGATCGATGCCCAAGCGCCTATTGATCCAGAGGACGCTAACTCCAAAATTCCTCCAGTTTATACCTATTGGGGACAGTTCATCGACCACGATGTGACTGCTAACACCGATCGCGCTTCCCAAGATTTGCAAACTGACATCATCAAAGATGACTTTCAGCCTCTAGCACCCGACTTTGTGTCCGAAAAGCTAAAGAATTTGCGCCGCCCCGTGTTTGATCTGGACAGCGTTTACGGAGATGGCCCAACTCTGAATCCGGCCAATCCAACCGAGGCAAAAGACTTCTACCAGGAAGAAGATCCAGTAAAGCTGAGAATTGGTCAAAACGCACTCAAAGACTCTGCGGGCAACGATGTTCCTGGAGATAAAATTCCCCCAGTGGACGACCTGATGCGCGACCTACCCCGCAAAGATAGAAACGCCATCATTGGTGACAGCCGCAACGACGAAAACCTAATTATTGCTCAGCTTCACACGGCCTTCCTGCGTTTCCACAATGCGGTAGTAGATTGGGTACGGACAAACGAACCCAAGAGCTTCAAGGATGAGCATGGACTGTTTGAGCGGGCGCAAAACCTGGTTCGCTGGCACCATCAGTGGCTTGTCGTGAACGACTTCCTCAAAACCCTGACTGTAAATGGAACAGTAGACAACATCCTGAACAGCGGGCTGAAATTTTACGACCTGAGATATCGCGATATCTTCATGCCTCTAGAGTTTTCCGTCGCAGCCTATCGCTTTGGTCACAGCATGGTGCGGGCTGCCTATGACTACAACCGCAACTTTGGACGTGAAGCCGTTTTAATTCCCAGCGCCAGCTTTGAACTATTGTTTTCCTTCACAGGCAGAGGCAACATCGGTGAGCGCAATGGCCCTGGTGCAAACGATACCTTGCCGTTCAACTGGATCATTGAGTGGGAGCGGTTTGTGGACAAAGCTGCTGCTGAAGAGCGGCAAGCTCGCTCTGCCCGCAAGATTGATACCCGCCTGACTCCACCTTTGTCTACCATGATCAATGAGGGAGAAGATGAATCCTCCCCAATGATCAAGGAGTTGTTGAAGCACCTGGCAAAGCGCAACCTGCTGCGTGGCTATTTACTCAGCATTCCCACTGGACAAAGTTTGGCGGCGAAATTGGGGGTACCGAAGTTAACCCCAGAAGAACTCAAGCAGGACAACTCTGATGCAATGAATCAAGCGCTGGAACCCTTCCTGGAGAAAACACCTGCCTGGTTTTACATTCTCAAAGAGTCCGAGGTTCGGGCGAAAGGAGAGACATTGGGTGAGGTGGGTAGCCGCCTGGTTGCTGAGACATTCATTGGACTGATGATGCATGACCCTGCTTCTTACTTGAATCAGCGTGACTACAACGGTCAGCGATGGGAGCCTAGTAAAGGAGTGAAATTGCCAAATGGCGGCGAGATTCGCACGATTGGTGATTTCCTCAAGTTTGCAGGCGTGATGCTGTAAATCAACGGGATATTCGATAGCGCCATTTCAGCCGCACGACGTGCGGCTGAAATGGCGCAAAATCGTAATGATAAGGAACTGGAAGCAGGAGGCAGAGCCTCTGGAGTGGCATTACAAGGTGGAGCCTTGTAACGAGGAAACACACCCTAGCCCCCAGCCCCCAACC
>Ga0224723_1000092_pt1 | contig 55124 bp, 42 predicted proteins | sample Balambano_FR2_Me_FD_161647 | JGI IMG/M metagenome (GOLD analysis project Ga0224723, IMG submission 161647) | Freshwater sediment microbial communities from Lake Towuti, South Sulawesi, Indonesia - Balambano_FR2_MetaG | ecosystem: Environmental > Aquatic > Freshwater > Lake > Sediment | place... | reverse complement strand
CTCCTGCCACTAGCCCAACTCCCCCACCGCCCCCTTCACCGTCGCCAAATTCATGAAGGACTGGAAGTTAGCGGTTGACTTAAATAGGTACCGAATAATTCTGGCGTGTAGCCCGGTCGGTGGATTAAAGCGCTTACTCTTTCCCTACAGTTGCTCGGTTTGCTCGGTGGATGGTGGGTTTGATTGGGCAGGGCGATCGCCCCGACGCAAATACAGCAAATAAATTAGAACTCCAACCTGAACGGGGACAAGAGCGACGTAACTTTTTAGGGGAGAAATGAGGTCTAATTGTGAAAAAGCGGCGAAATATCCCGCACCTACTAGCGCCAAAAATAGAGACACAGCAAGGTTTTTACGCTTGAGTCTTAACATTATTGCTACCAATATCTGAAGCTGCCAATACCTGCCAATAGTTACCAATACTTGAATTAAGCCAGGTTTGCTGTTGAGCTTAGCAGATGCGCTAAAGGAGATTGGGCAAAAGCGGTGTAAAGTTCTCCAGAATTTGCTAACCCATAAAGCCGCCAAGCGTGATAGCCCAGCGCCGTGACCAGACACAGCAGCAAGAAGCGGCGATCGCCTACCACAGCACCATAAAACGCTCGAACTCGTCTGGCAGTAAACAGTTCAACAGCAATATGAATTGCAACCCCAACAAAACCTGCAAAGACAACTGGCCCAAGTAAATGATGTTGAATGGCCAAGCTAAAATCTCCCTGGGCGATCGCCATAAACGATCGGGTCATGCCACAGGTCGGACAAGGAATTCCAGTCAGGTGCAAAATTGGGCACTTGAGCAGCGGTATTCGATATCCCTGGTTGTAAAGAAAAGCTCCTGCAATAGGGGCAATTGATCCCCCCAGGAAGCCCCAACGGAGACGGCGATCGCCAGTAGAGAGAGCGTCAGAAAATTCAAACATATCGGCTATAGACCTTACTCCAGAGCCAGTTAGACGACCTTTTAGAACCAGCCTTTTTTGCTGAGGATGTAGGTGCTAACAAACTCCTCGTCTGACTTGGTTAAGTAAATAATTCCTTCGACCAGACCAATTACGCCCATAACAGCAGCCCCAAGTCCGCAGGTCAATATCGAGACGAGCAACATCACCAATCCTTCGGTGGTGTAACCCAAAATAAATTTATGCACCCCAAGAGCGCCCAGAAGAATGCCGCAAACTCCAGCCGCAACCTTCTTATCAGCACCTTGAGACGGGGAAGGATTAGTCATTTTAACGGAACTCCTATGTAAATTTTCTATGTTTCGCAAGCACTATACCCAGTTGTACCGCGCATCTATCTTATGGCAGAACTTGATCAATAACTTGCAAATCCAGGTTTAGATCCAACCTGAGAGTTGCAAAAACCGGATTTTTTAGGAACAAAATTTTTGTAGAAAACTTCAGTGAACATTTCTGAAAACTACTAAAAAAGAAAAATAGGCTTGACAAAGAAGCAGGCGATCGCCTCCACCCCAATTGGAGAATCTAAAAAGAACGTTAACTCTGCCGCTAAAGCCATCTGCGTTTTGTAAACTATTGTAAATAAGTACAAATACTTAATAGTTTTGTTTTGAACTAGCGGTTTTGTTTTGAACTAGCAGTTCCATCTCCCCTGGAGGAGGTGCGGTTGTGTGGTGTCAAAAAATTTTAGTATGCGTAGGATGAGTGCTAGAGAGCTATTGGCTGAATACGCTAATGGCAGACGAGATTTTCGGGATATAGATTTGAGTCAAGCCCACCTGTTTGAATGCAACTTGCAAGACGCTGACTTTCAGGGAAGTAACTTAAGCCGTGTCTATATGGCTTACGCTAACCTGAGTCGCGCCAATCTGCAAAAAGTTCTACTGCACGGTGCTGAACTCAGCAATATCAGATTTCAAGCTGTTAACTTGACCGATGCAGACTTGGCGCAGGCCAACCTATTCCGCGCCGATCTACGCAATTGCCGCCTGGAGCGGGCCAACCTGTTTGGCACAAATTTTCAAAGCGCCGATTTGCGTAACGCTGACCTTAGCTTTGCTGACCTGAGTAGAGCAAATTTAGAGAGCAGCAACTTAGACCAGGCAAAACTGATTGGCGCAAAGCTGAGCCGCTGTAATCTGTTTCGTGCTCAATCCGTTGATCTAGATGGGGCAAACGTAGACAGCACAACGGTCTTTCCAGACGGACATCGGTTCAAACCCTGATAGGAGCAGCGTTTTGCGAAATGCTTTTACGAAAGAACCTTAAAGTTCAAATCTGTCCGTCACTGCTCCAACACTACTGGAAGAAACCAGTTTGGCATATTTTGCTAAAACGCCTCTGGTGTAGCGGGACTGTGGAGGTTGCCACTGGCTTCGACGCTGGGACAACTCTTCATCGGAGATGTTCAGTTGCAGCAGTCGAGCATCGGCATCAATGGTGATAGTGTCGCCTTCCTGAACGAGGGCGATCGCCCCTCCCACAGCGGCTTCTGGCGCAACGTGCCCGACCACTAGACCGTAGGTGCCGCCCGAAAAGCGTCCGTCGGTAATTAGCCCAACGGAATCGCCCAATCCTGCCCCAATAATGGCAGAAGTAGGAGCCAACATCTCCCGCATTCCGGGCCCGCCCTTCGGACCTTCATAGCGAATGACGATAATATCTCCGGCGCTGATCTGGTTTGCCAGAATTGCCTTCAGGCAAGCTTCTTCGGACTCAAACACTCTAGCGGGGCCAGTGATTTTGCGGCTTTTGACTCCGGTGAGTTTGACGACTGATCCTTCGGTTGCCAGGTTGCCGCGCAAAATTCCCAGGTGTCCCTGGGGATACATTGGGTTGCTCCAGGGGCGAATCACATCCTGATCAGAGCGTGGCTCATCGGGTACGTCAGCCAGCACTTCAGCAATGGTTTGTCCGGTAATGGTAAGCGCATCGCCGTGCAGCAAACCGTGCGTCAGCAGCATTTTCATCACCTGAGGAATGCCGCCTGCTTTGTGCAAATCGGTGGCGACATACCGGCCCGATGGCTTCAGATCACACAGCACAGGAACTCTTGCCCGGATTGTTTCAAAGTCGTCGAGGGTGAGGGGGACGCTGGCAGCATGGGCGATCGCCAGCAAATGCAGCACCGCATTCGTTGAACCGCCGACCGCCATGATTACCGCGATCGCATTCTCAAAAGCTTTGCGAGTGAGAATCTGACTAGGCAGAATTTGCTGACGAACGGCCTCAACCAAGACCTGAGCCGACTTTTCAGCGCTGTCTGCCTTTTCTGCATCCTCAGCAGCCATCGTAGAGGAATATATCAGGCTCATCCCCATTGCCTCAAACGCTGAGGACATCGTGTTTGCCGTGTACATACCGCCACAAGAACCCGCACCAGGGCAAGATTTGCGTTCGACTTCAAGCAATTCATTCTGGTCAATCTTGCCTGCACTGTACTGTCCGACGGCTTCAAAGGCACTGACGACGGTTAGATCTTTGCCGTTGTGGTGTCCCGGTTTGATTGTGCCGCCATAGACGAAAATGGCAGGAATGTTGAGACGGGCGATCGCCAGCATTGCCCCTGGCATATTCTTATCGCACCCGCCGATCGCCAGCACTCCATCCATACTTTGCCCGTTGCAAACCGTCTCGATCGAGTCAGCAATCACCTCCCGCGACACCAGCGAATACTTCATTCCCTCAGTGCCCATCGAAATACCATCACTAATGGTAATCGTGCCAAACATCTGCGGCATCGCCCCCGCCGCCCGAACACCCACCTCTGCCCGCTTTGCCAAATCATCTAAACCTACATTGCAGGGAGTAATCGTACTATAGCCGTTTGCCACTCCTACAATCGGTTTTGTGAAATCTGCATCGGCAAAACCAACCGCCCGTAGCATTGCGCGATTGGGAGTTCGCTGCACCCCCTGTGTAACCACTTGACTTCTGAGATTCTCTGGCATTTTGTTGTCCTTAGTCATTCGTTACTTATCACTTGTCATTAAGCTTCCCGACAATCAATGCAAACCCCTGTACTATAAAACAACAAAATGTGGCTGTACTCATCCAAGTCAGGACAAAAAAGGAGGCGGGGCTAAGTTCTGCCTCCTTTTTGTTCCGCTCTAAATGATTAACATCATCGCAGTCCGCAGAGCGGCATAACGAAAATGCAGACGATGTTCTGTCAGTTGGGGCAACATAGGAGCAACTTCACACTCAGCGATATCACGTTCAGATTAGTATCTTGAGATTCACCTGAGGCAGTTAAATATGGATGCTGAGGAACTGCTAGTCCGATATGCAGCCGGGATAAGAGACTTTCGCGAAGTCACCCTGGCTGGGGCAAATCTGAGCGGACAAAACTTACGTGAAGCGAATTTGCGACGGGCTAACCTGAGCAAGGCAGATCTACGAGGTGCAGACTTGGGCGCGGTCAACCTACGCGAGGCAAATCTATTTGGAGCAGATTTAACCCAGACGATTTTAAGTGAAACGAACTTAATTGGCGCAGACTTGACTCAAGCAAATCTCAACGAAGCCGACCTGACAGAATCCGGACTGCGCGGCACAAAACTCAACGAAGCTAACCTGAACGGCGCAAATCTGGCAGGCGCAAACTTGGGTGAAGCGAGTCTCAATAAAGCAAACCTGCGAGAAGCTAATTTGAATGAAGCTAATCTGAGTCGGGCAAAACTGATTGCCGCAGATTTGACCCGAGCAATTTTAGAAGGGGCAAACTTTACCAACGCGATTTTGAACGAAGCAATTTTGGAGGGCGCAAATCTGATTGGTGCCCTGTTCAACGGAGCCAGCTTAGAAGAAGCAGACTTGAGAGATGCCGATCTGAGCCGTGCCAGAATGATGGGCGCAAATTTGATTAACGCAACCTTGACACGCACTAGCATTCGAGGCGCAAATTTGAGTTGGGCTTCTCTGCGAGGGGCTAATCTACGGGGCGCAAATTTATATCGAGCTAGATTAAGCTGGACAAACTTGAGTGAGACAAACCTGACAGAAGCCGTTTTAATCAATGCCAACATGACTCAGACGAATCTGTACAATGCTGACTTAACGGGTGCTATCATGCCAGATGCCAGCACCCACGAGTAGAGGGGTTAAAAGTTCAGGGATGCACCCCTACTTAGCGAGAGTGCATCCCTGTTTGAATGAAACAGCCTGTTTGAATGAACCAGGAGTAATCGCTCGGCGCTATGGCTACTTGGTTTCTGAGAATTCAGCGTCGATTACATCATCGTCGCCACCGGTAGGAGGTGGAACGTCTGCACCGTCTGCGCCGGGGGCACCACCACCAGGAGGAGTTGTGCCGTCACCACCCTGCTGCTGGTAGAGGTTGCTGCTGATGCTGTAGAAGGTTTGCTGAAGTTCGCTGGTGAGGGTCTTGATTTTCTCATAGTCTTCACCCGCAGATGCTTCACGCAGATCTTTGATTAAGCCTTCAACTTTGGTCTTGTCAGCCGCAGGCACCTTGTCGCCGAGGTCAGCGATTTGCTTCTCGGTTTGGTATGCCAGCGAGTCTGCCTGGTTCTTGATATCAATCTTCTCACGTCGATCTTTGTCTGCCGCCGCGTTAGATTCTGCCTCACGTACCATCCGCTCGACTTCATCCTGGGGCAAAGTTGAAGCACCCGTGATGCTAATAGACTGCTCTTTACCAGTGCCCTTATCCTTTGCGCGAACGTTGAGAATACCGTTTGCGTCAATGTCGAAGGTGACTTCGATCTGGGGGACACCACGAGGCGCAGGGGGGATGCCGTCCAAACGGAATACACCCAGGTCTTTGTTGTCGTTGGCCATTTCCCGCTCACCTTGCAGGACGTGGATTTCCACATTGGTTTGGCCATCCGCTGCGGTGGAGAAGACTTCAGACTTCTTGGTGGGAATAGTGGTGTTGCGAGGGATAATTTTAGTCATTACGCCGCCCAGCGTTTCCACACCCAAAGAGAGGGGGGTTACGTCGAGGAGCAGAATGTCCTTCACTTCACCTGCCAGTACACCAGCCTGAATTGCTGCACCAACTGCAACTACTTCGTCGGGGTTAACGGTTTGGTTAGGGTCTTTGCCCAAGATTCGCTTGACTAGCTCTTGCACCGCTGGAATTCGGGTGGAACCACCAACTAGTACGACTTCATCGATCGCCCCTTTATCCAACTTAGAGTCACGCAGCGCGGTTTCAACAGGAACCCGGCAACGGTCAATTAGGTCAGCACACAGTTCTTCAAATTTGACGCGAGTCAGGGTCATATCCAGGTGCTTGGGTCCGTCCTGAGTCGCGGTGATGAAGGGTAGATTAATCTCAGCCTGAGTCACGCTAGAAAGCTCAATCTTCGCTTTTTCTGCGGCTTCGGTGAGACGCTGTAGTGCCTGCTTGTCTTTGCGTAGGTCGATTCCTTCGGCTCTTCTGAACTCTTCAGCCAGGTGGTCTACGATTTTCTTGTCGAAATCGTCACCGCCCAGGTGAGTGTCTCCAGAGGTTGCCAGCACTTCAAATACGCCGTCCCCCACTTCCAGAATGGATACGTCGAAGGTACCGCCACCCAAGTCAAAGACGAGAACCGTCTCGTTGCTCTTTTTGTCCAATCCATAGGCTAGAGATGCAGCGGTCGGCTCGTTGATGATGCGGAGAACTTCGATGCCCGCAATTTTGCCTGCGTCTTTGGTCGCTTGCCGCTGGGAGTCGTTGAAGTAAGCCGGAACGGTAATCACCGCCTGTGTCACCGTTTCACCCAGGTATTTGCTGGCATCTTCGACGAGCTTGCGGAGTACCTGAGCCGAAATTTCTTCGGGGGCGAACTGCTTGCCTGCGGTGGGGCAATCGATTTTAACGTTGCCGTTCACATTCAGGACTTTGTAGGAAACTTCGGTGGTTTCGTGGGTGACTTCATCAAAACGGCGACCAATGAACCGCTTTACCGAGTAGAAGGTATTTTCAGGGTTCATCACCGCTTGACGCTTGGCGATCTGACCCACCAGGCGATCGCCATTCTTTGCAAAGGCAACAACCGAGGGAGTTGTCCGAAAACCCTCTGCATTGGCAATTACAGTGGGTTTACCACCCTCCATTACTGCTACGCATGAATTGGTTGTCCCTAAGTCAATTCCAACAACTTTTGCCATAATTTACTCCAGTTCTACGATGGGGTCTGGTCAATTCCAGATTCATTAAGGGTTTTCAGTTCCCTCGCTTGAGACTGGGGAGATCCGCAGTCACCCCCAACTCTCCTCATGCGGCACGGACTTACTATTCTATATACTGCGTATGTTTTCCTATTCTCATGAAGGCGTATTTACCGAACCAAAATTTGGACGGTCGTGCCGCATTGCACCAAGCGATACCTGACGAGACAGAGGATTAACCTTGCTCATCGCTATCTATGACCTCAGTTTAGATGCTGCGATCGCCAGCCGAATTGGGGCGAACCGTAACCAGGCAGGTGTATTTGCCGCCAATTTTCTAAATTTCAGAGGAAACTCAGATTGGCAGACAGGTTGCGATCGCCAAAATCACCAAAACAGTAGAATTGATCTGGTGAAAACAAACGCCGCGTGCGATCGCCGTTTTCTTATGGTTCATTTGCCTGTTGAATTGAAGTCCAGACTGTCTGCCCCTTTGAGCATTGGCTCCTTTGAGGTCAACAGCCGCGTCTTGCAGTCGCCTCTGTCGGGCGTAACCGACCTGGTATTTCGGCGGTTGGTGCGACGCTATGCGCCTACGTCCATGATGTATACCGAAATGGTCAACGCTACAGGGCTGCATTATGTGAAGCAGTTGCCCAAGCTGATGGAAGTTGACCCCGATGAGCGCCCCATTAGCATTCAGCTTTTTGATTGCCGTCCTGACTTTTTGGCAGAAGCCGCACAAATGGCGGTTGACGAAGGGGCAGACACCGTAGACATCAACATGGGCTGCCCAGTCAACAAAATCACTAAGAATGGCGGAGGGTCATCGCTGCTGCGAGATCCTGAAACGGCGGAAGCGATTGTCCGGGCGGTGGTGAAGGCTGTCAAAGTTCCTGTCACGGTCAAGACCCGCATTGGCTGGACAGAAAAGGAAATCAACGCCGTCGAGTTTGGTCAACGGATGCAGGATGCGGGCGCACAGATGCTCACGCTGCACGGGCGGACTCGCGCTCAAGGCTACAACGGCCCCGCTAAGTGGGAATGGATTGGTCGCGTCAAACAAGTACTTTCAATTCCAGTGATTGCGAATGGAGACATTTTTTCCGTTGAGGCGGCTGTTCGCTGTTTGGAGATGACCGGAGCCGACGGTGTAATGTGTTCACGCGGAACGCTGGGCTACCCGTTTCTCGTGGGTGAAATTGACCATTTCTTTAAGACAGGCGAACTGAAAGAGCCACCGACTGCTACGGAGAGGCTTCAGTGTGCGCGAGAACATTTGCAGATGCTGTGGGAATATAAGGGCGATCGCGGCATCCGTCAGGCCCGTAAACACATGACCTGGTATGCCAAAGGCTTCCCCGGAGCGGCTGACCTGCGGGGGCAGTTGTGCAACATTGAAACCGTCGATCAGGGCTGTGAGTTAATTGACCGAGCGCTGGCGCAGCTTGCAGAAAATTCTGCTGATTTGGACGCAAACCGCTTCGATCGATTAGCTGCTGAAGTAGGCTCGGAGTCTCCCTCTTTGGCTATTGCGAGTTAGGGCGATTGCCAGGAAGGCTCCCCTGCGACTGGCAAGAATTTGGTGAGGGCGAACGGCCGTTGCCCCTGCTTGTGGATTGGGGGAAGAGTTTAAAGCTACAGGAAAGCACCCGCTATCAGTCCGACTATGGCACCCGCTGGTACTAACTGCCAGGTTGGGCGCTTGAAGCGGATCAGGGCAACCAGAGCAACCACGCCAACTACCGCCGCGACAATTGTTCGCCCTGGTGTATCCTGCAAAATCGCGGACTGGGCAAGGGGAATGGCGGCCGCGGCGATCGCCCCCAACACAGCGGGAGTAACGCCTTTCAAGAAACTGCGAATTCGAGGATTGCGCCGAACCCGAATTAGGAAAGGTGAGGCACCCATGATCAGCAGGAAAGAGGGCGTAAAAATGGCGATCGCCGACACTAACGCACCCAAAACCCCTGCCACCTTATAGCCCACAAAGGCAGCAGTAATCACCACTGGGCCAGGCGTGAATTCGCCGATGGCAACTCCATCAATAAACTCGCTGCGAGTCATCCATTGGAACTGGTTGACCACCTCAAACTCCAGCAGGGGAATAATCACTAATCCCCCTCCAAAAATGAAGCTGCCGACCTTGAGAAAAAATAAAGTCAGCGGCCAAAAGTACTCCTGAATTCGCTCTACCCCCCAAAAGCTAGACACTGCCAAAGTTTCAGCAGATACGGCGGCGATCGGAAATCCTTGCATAATCGGAGCTAACGGAAACAACCAGCCACCCGTGCGATTTGCTGGAGCCGCAGGAGGATCAGGGTGGTACACGATTAGCCCGACGATGCCCGCCAGGATAAATTGCAGCAGAACGTTGACCTGGAAGAATACTGTGATGAGCAGGACGGCGAGAGCGATCGCCACTCCCTTCCAATCCTTAATCGCCTTCTTAGATAACTTCCAGCAAAATCCAAAAATAATCGCAATTACGACAGGCGAAACACCCAGAAACAAATCGTCAACCTGAGGGACATCCTGAAAGCGAAAATATGCCCAGGACAGCGTTAGCACAATCAAAAAAGCAGGCAAGATGAAACAGAATCCTGCTACCAGTGCCCCCAGTTGCCCCGCTCGTATGTACCCAGTGTAAATTCCCATCTGGGTTGAGGCTGGCCCAGGCAACATTTCACAAACCGCGACTCCCTCAAGGAATTGCTCTTCAGTGAACCAATTTCGCCGCACGACTGCTTCATCGTGAATCATTGCAATGTGCGCTTGAGGACCGCCAAAACCAATCGCACCCAGTCTTAGAAACAGTCGAGCCAGTTCTTTCAGCCGAGCAGATAGACTCAATTCAGGTAGGCTAGCTTCGGCTGCTACAGAGTCTTGATTCGTGTGCTGATCCATTACTGCGAAACCCTCAGCGGTAGTTTACTCGTTGCCATCACACAATTTTTACAAAAGTTAGTATATCGGGTTTCGATAGCGAAAATCACACTTCCTCAAACAATTCACCGAATAATTCTCGTACCTTTTTCTTGGCATCTTCTAGCTGAACTTTTCCTAAATCTGTGGCTCGATAGAGTCGTCGATTTTGCCGCCCCGATCGCTCTTCTACAGAAAACAGGTATCCCTTGCGCTCCATGTCGTGCAGCATGGGATAGAGCGTCCCAGCGCTGAGTTTGTAGCCGTGACGGGCTAATTCCTCCATGATGCCTACTCCAAAGATTGGCTCCTGAACTGCATGATGAAGAATGTGAAGCCGGATCAAACTGGAGTAAAACTCTCGACCATCCATGAGGTAGGGCTTGGCTAAATTAAGTACTGTGTAGAATAAATTTCCTTCTAAGTAGGTAGCGATCGCACCATTTATGTGCTGATAAAGACCGCTATACTCCAAATTAGTACCTTATCAATTTGTGGAACTAGTCTGACTAGTTAGACTAGTTTTAGACTAGTAAAATTAGATCTATAGTGAATTCCCAAGGCTAGATCATGACCTCATTTGCCACCTCTACTGTCAGAGCTGACCTGGGCGAGTTGCGGCGGTTAAAGACTCTGCTGCCTCCCGAACTTAGAAGCTGGGTTTCTATCGAAGCGTCTACCGCTGTCAACCCGCCGCTGATTACCTGCGAGGAAATCGGCAAGGATCAGGTCGAGGTTCAGGTAGATCTGATGAAGTGGGATCAACTGGCTCTCGACCAGCGAAATTTGCTGTTCTGGCATGAAGTCGCCCGCATTCAAAATGACACCATTCCCAGAGACGGCTGGGAAATGGCGGCTCTGGCGATTGGTCTGGGTGGCGCGGTTGGTGAGCTTTGGGTGCAGGATGGGCTGCTGCTGTTTCTGGCACTGATACTTTGCGGCGTTTCTGGCTATCGCCTCTACCAGCGCAACAGCGGCGAGAAAGTGCTAAATCAGGCAATTGATGCAGATGAAAAGGCGATCGCCCTGGCTACCCGTTTTGGTTACACCCTGCCCAACGCTTACAAAAGTCTCGGCAGTGCGCTCAAAATTTTGATTGAGCAAACTCCCAAAAAGCGCAATCGCAAAAAATACGAAGCCCGCCTTGAAGCGTTAAAGCAAAGTGCAGCAAGAGCTAAAGCGAGAGCAAAGTCCACTCGTAGTGAAGCCTAGCTGACTGGTTTGAGATGTGAGTTTCTTGAGATATGGCGCTACACGCCCAAGCTAAGACGTGAAGGCGTAACGCTGTATTAGTTTCTAGAGGTTTGTAGGGACGCAGCATTGCTGTATCTTTTTGCTTGGTCAGCAAACTGCTTAATCGGCAAAACTATCAACTCGATTAGAGCAGCCTAAGCTAGCAGCGATCGGTATGCCCTCAAAGTTTCTTGGGCGGTTCTTTCCCAGGAATAGCGCTTTGCTTGCGCTCTGCCTTTGCGAATTAGTTCCTCACGAAGGGTGCGATCGCCAACAACGCGCAAAATGGCATCAGCTATCCCTGTAACGTCGTTTGGATCAACCAGTAGCGCTGCATCTCCTGCAACTTCAGGGAGCGATGAAGTATTGGACGTGACAACGGCGACTTCTAGAGTCATCGCCTCCAGCACTGGCAGACCAAACCCCTCATAATGAGAAGGATATACAAAAACGTCTGCCTTCGAGTAAAACAAAGCAACTAGCTCATCCGATAGATAGTTGAGATGGTGGATGCAGTGGCTCCAGGGCGATCGCTCAATTTCTACAAAAATCGGTCTATAGTGCCATCCTTTTTGCCCAATTAAAATTAAGTGATGGTCAATCTTATGCTTCCGCTTTAGCAGATTGAATGCCTCAATTAAAACATTGATATTCTTTCTAGGCTCAATCGTGCTAACAAAGAGAATATAAGGTTTAGAAAAATCATAACCAATAGAATTAGTAAGCTTGTTAGCTACTTCTTTAGATAAATAGTTTGCATGGTAGCGGCTTGCCAAAGGAGTAACTTGAATCTGACTGGGGCTAATGTTCAAACATTCAACAATGTCTTGCTTAGAGCTTTCTGAGATTGTTAAGATCAAATCAGTCCATTTAAGACACTGCTGAACTCGTGACGCATAGCTCCTGACAACTGAATTGACGTAGTTCGGGTACTTGATGAACGTTAAGTCGTAGATATTCATAACCCTTAAACTCTTTTGGCACGGATATACAGCATAATTAGTGCCATGAACAATATCTGGTAGCCCAAAGGACCGCTCAAAATGGGACAAAAGCGGATTTGGAACGGTTGCTAATAAATTAAGAATTCTAACAGGTAACGGCAGCAGATGAAGATTAGGGTATTGCTGAATGGAATCTGGAAATTCAAGATTGCCGCGAAGCCAATTTTTGAGGCTCGGCTGGTAGGCAATTCCTAGCTGAAAATTTTCTTGATCCTGCAACGCATGAAGCGCTCGAATCAGATTTGTAACATAAAAACCAACTCCGCTGGGTTTTGGAAGAAGCGGAGTCGCATCAACTACAACTTTCAACATCAGATGTGCGGTTTGAGTACACCGAGTTCCTTTCCTTTACGTACAGACAGATACGTCAACTAATATAAAAATTAAATAGATAAAGTTCGAGATGCTATCTCGATTATTGTCGCCTATCTTCAGTCTGTTTCTACTAAGAAATGAAACCCGAAGCGCTTAACTTTCGGGTTTCATCTTTCTTCAAACCTCCTATTTCAATTTCACCGTTAGACATCGCTCAATTGCTTGAGGTCATAATCAACCATTAATTCAATTAACTGCTCGAAAGAATACTGAGGCTTCCAGTTGAGATTTTTTTGGATCTTATCAATAGAACCAACCAATTGTACTACCTCGTCGGGGCGATAAAAAGCCGGATCAACAGACACATAGTCTTGCCAGTTCAAACCAACATAACTAAACGCACATTCAACAAGTTCTCTAACCGAACGGGTTTCGCCACTGGCAATCACATAATCGTCAGGTTTCTCCTGTTGCAGCATCAACCACATGGCATACACCGCATCTTTGGCATAACACCAATCCCGACGAGCATCCAAGTTTCCCAGCTTCAGCTCGCTATCCATGCCCAACTTAATTCTGGCAACCCCATGCGTAATCTTGCGAAACACAAATTCTGTTCCGCGTCGGGGGGATTCATGAGTATAGGTAATGCCACAGCAGGCATAGAGATTGTATTGTTGGCGATAGTTAATGGTCATCCAGTGAGCGTAGGCTTTGGCAACACCGTAAGGGTTACGAGGTCGAAAGGCAGTACGCTCGTTTTGGGGAGATTCGTCAGGTTGACCAAAGACCTCACTACTAGAAGCCTGGTAAAGTTTGGCATCAGGCTTGCCACGACGAATCGCTTCTAGAAGTCGAGAAACCCCAATCGCCGTATATTCGGCGGTGAGGGCGGGTTGCGTCCAAGAAATTGGGACATAGCTCTGGGAAGCAAGATTATAAATCTCATCCGGTTGAGCGCTGGCGATCGCATCCATCAAAGAAAACTGATCCAGAAGGTCGCCCGAAACAATCTGAACTTGATCAGACAGATGACCAATACGCCCAACATTGCCAGAACTAGATCGACGCACCAACCCAAACACCTCATAGCCCTTCTCCAAAAGAAGTTCAGCGAGATAAGAACCGTCTTGTCCAGTTAATCCGGTAATTAGGGCTTTCTTCGTCATAAGGTTATTTTACAGATTTCAAATTTTGAATTTGACTTAGATAGTATGCTAGACCAAAGGCAACCAGGTCTCCCAAACTCGTTAGCACCCTCAACATAAGCGACAGCCCTAATGCCAATCCTTCTCCCAATACTGGAGAATACAGCGTAACCAGGATTGCTTCTCTAACACCTATACCTCCTGGGGCACCCGGCGTAACAAAACCAGCAACCCAGGCGATCGAAAAACTCCAGACAAATTGAAACCAAGATATTTCAACCTCTATCTGCCAAATTGAATTGAGTAATAGCGAAATAACCGTTCCAAATATAAGGAATATTGAAACGTAAAGAAGACCAGATACACCAATACGTCCTGCATGGATATAGGGCGCACGCTCCCTGATCCAATTTTTGGTAGAAGTCCAGATTGGTCTGGCGACGGCAAACACAACTGCAATTGCAAAGCCAATTACTGTGATTAAAGCAATGCTTAAAGCGATTAGAACAGTTAGATTCTTCGTGTAGAAGTCTGTCTTTACACCCCTGAAAAACTGATTATCAAATATCAAGCCAGTTGCCGATATGATGAGACCCATCCCAAAAATCATCACGGTTTCCATGCTGGTGCTGAGAAGGGTCACTTCAGTAGACACTCCACACTGGCGACCCAAAGCAACACGACCAGCATAATGCCAGATATTACCGGGCAAGTATCTGCCAATTTGAGATTGAGCCATGATCACATAAGCTTGGCTTACTGTCAAATAGACACCGCCTCCCCTGATTAAAAGACTCCAAGCCCAACTTAAAATTGCAACCGTACTAGCACAAAGAACTGTAGATATAGCTAATGCTAAGACGGATTGATAAGTCAGTTCAAAGCCAGGAATATCTTCCAAGTTAACTACGAGGTTTCTCAAAAGAAAAACCAGCGATAGTCCAACTAATAGATAGCCAACCAGATAGACGACTTTTTTCACTTAGCTTGAAGCTTATTTCGTACTTCCACCGACTTGAAAATCAAAGTAGTCTGACCCGGATAAGGTAAAGAAGGCGTTAATCCACGAGTTTCAATCATAGGATAATCAAGCTGTTCAATAACCTTGCGATAGCGCTTTCTACCACTATTGTCAAACACAATACACCCCGTTTCTTTAAGACGCGGCAAAGACTGCTCCAGACATCGCTCTCGACAGCGCCCATCAATAATAATCAGGTCAAACAGTCCATCCACAGTATCAAGATGTTCTACATAATTTTTGAAGCTCATCCCCTGCAAGTCTGAGCGACTCGACGTGAAGGGTTGTGGCGATTTGTCAGGAACCGGAACCTCTAAAAAGCCCTCGGCGTTTGCTAGCCCAGAAGTGTAGCGATCGAGGCTCTTTTTGTACATGGCATCATGCTCAAGAAAGTATACAGTACCAGCACGTCGAGCTAACCAAAGCGTGCTTGCCCCGGCTCCGTATTCAAACACACGTGCTTGCGGCACACCTGCCAGAAAACGTTCAACTAAATCAATGGATGAAAAAGTCCACCAGGGTACACCCAGACGGATCATATCGTCCATATCATAAATGGCAAATAAACTGCGAAGCCAGAACAGCGTGCGGTTGTTCTTATGAGCTTCTAATACTCTTAATAAACCTATCTTTTTGGCAAGGGTACGTAGCCCTCTAAGGAGCAAAACGTAGAATTGCTTTACCGCTGTTGCCATTCCTGAAACAAGGTTGTTGACTGGCATATCTGACACTAATTCTGAACCTCTTACAAAGGACTGCTGATATTGTCTAAGCGCAGCTCATGCATTCCAAGACCAAGAACACGTCCATCACTAGAAACCCCCAGTTCGGCAGGAGATTTGGCATCAGGAATCTTAAAGACAATCTCAAGGGGATTTTGCTTAGCAACTAAATCTGCTGGAACCACAGCTTTTCGTCCACCACCTGCGCTCTCTCCATACACAAATTCCCACTGGTCAACCTGCTCTCCATTAACAATCACCTCTACATCAAGCTCAGGGTGTTCCTCAATGACGTAAGCTTGAACGATTGCCGAAAGCTCTACATCACCAGAGGGCGGCGAACCGTCAAGCTGCATAGCTAACCGAGCATCTTTTCCAAGCGTCCATGTTCCCCAAGTCTCTGGTTTGGCCCAACCTAGCGAATAAAAAACCATAGGATGGGACTCTGAAGAAAAGCGGATTGTGTCTCCAAGCTTATAGGTTTCAGCAAGATTAGGCGGGTCAGCAACATCTGCACTGGGTAGAAAGAAAGTTGCGTATCGCTCATTCTCGCTAACCAAAGGCTCCTGCTTCAGTAGGTTTGACAAATCATTAATGAGCGTTTCTGCACGGTCCTCAAAACCAAGCCTGTTGATATAAATTGCTGAAAACCCAAAATCTTGTAGTCTTTGAACCAACTCGGCTGGAGAACGCTCTGCCAAGTCCATATTCCAGTAATATCCCTGCCGTCCTCTAGCTGAACCATAGCTCCATCTCAAACTAGATGTATGAAAGTATGCCTTCAAGTGGTCGTAATCTGTCATTTTATTAATGGGACCGCGTTCTGGGTAGAAGGCGTAAGGCATTTGGTAGACAGCAGCATTATCAGGTAGTCGCTCTTCTAATAGGCTGAAATATTGCCTGTCATGCTCATAGTTCTCATTGATTGCATCGTACTTGGGAATTAGTTTTGGAGAGGTTTGATCCAAAAGGCTAATGAAGAATATGACTGTCAAAAAGGCGTTAACAAAAACTCTCCTTCTTGGCTTGACGTTACGCTTGATGGTATCTAGAACTACACAGAGCGCAAATACTGACAAAAATGCTACGTAGACAGATACTCGGTTTGTAGCTCGAATTTTAGGTTCTACAAAAAAGGCAAACATTGCGCTAAAGCCAGCAAAAGTTGCGTATGAGAAAGCAACTATGTTGAGCGCACTTAGCGAAGCTAGAATTGATGAGGCAGAAATATTCCGAAAATACGTAGTTTCAAGCTTATCTACTTTGGAAAAAATGACAAAAAATAAGAGGAACAAAAACCCCATTGCACCCCACACACCAAGATATGAGGTCTTATTCTCGTTGGTATGTAAAAATGTATCGTCAAACCTATCTTTTACATCAGCAACTTCATCAATTCTGTGCTTAAAGTGAGGCAAGAGAAGTTGGGAAAGCCTGAGAGAGTAAAGCTCAACCTCCGTCACAGACCGTTTTGCAACGCTAGCATTAACGCCATGAGTAGACTGATATTGAATTCTGGGTATTTGTTCAATTGTAAAAGCGCTTGCGATCGAGAACCAGATAAAAGCGGCTATAAGAAGCGCTCGAAAATTTTTAGTTTTCAGGAATCCAGATAAACCCGCTGCGGGAGTAAGTACGGCCATGAAGAAGCCGTTGTATGGCATTTGCAGTGACGTTAAAAATGATATTACAAATGCGGCTAGAAGATACTTCTTAGAAATCTTGCTGTCTTTGAAAAATAGTCCTAGCGATGTCCAAAGCAAAACCATTACCGAAAGCGGTATCATGTAGTATGCTGCGTTTGAGAAATGCGGTATTCCTCGATAGAAAGGATAGGGAAGAAATGCAAAAAGGATTGAACCGCAAAAAGCAACGAAGTTAGACACTTTAAAGTGCTTCATGACAAATAAAGCACTCAAAGCACAAAGAATGAACGAAAGTAAGTAGTATGAATTGATGACTACAGCATAGTCCTGAGTGAAGATCAAAAAGACCTTCATGATTAGGTAGTTGAGAGAGTCAAATCTTGGAAAATCAAGCCTGTTATAGCCGAAAGGAGCACCAAGAGATGGATTATGAAAAAGCCATCCGGTGTCTATCATAGTTTTTACTTCGTTGCTTTTGTATAGAGCATCACCAGCATAATTGAATGGAGTTGACAGCGTTGAGTTGCCTAGATCTAAGAAAATGAATAATAAGATACAAGAAAAAACCAGAGTAGCTAAATACACTGCTACTCCAGTACGGGAATTAGATATATATTGAGGTATTTTAACTCTGTTGAGTTTTATTTTCATAATCGTAAAGCCTGAGTTATTAAAAATGCCTTGAACTTTCAATAGTCCATTTTTTTAGCCAAACAAAACACCGATAAACCAAAAGGAAAGATAGGCTTCCTTTCTATTATTTTGGTTTCGACTGACAGAAAGCTTCCAAAAGCTGAATCAATCCAACGGGGAACAGTAGAGCTTTCTTTTCTAAGCTCAGCAGGTTCTTTTCTTGGGGAGATGCGTTTGGTGAAGCGCTTGAAAAGACGAATCGCCGCAGCTAGTAGAAACAACACGCTATTAAAATAGCCGCTTTTTAGAACAGTCAGTTCGGATGGAAGGATGCCATTGAAAGTTCTTCGGGTGTATCGCCTGTAGTGCCCCAAAGCGATGTCGTGATCAGAAAATAGCCACTGATAGGCGGGTACTGTTGTAATTAGATACCCACCTGGTTTGAGGCGATCGGCAAGCCATTGAACAGCAGTTTTATCATCCTCAATATGCTCTACAACATCTAATGCACAAATGATGTCGTAAGCTTTATTGAGATTAAAGGGAATAGGGGTGCTATAAATTCGATTAATGTTAGGAATATCTTTTAATGCAGCAAGACCAATATCACTAACTTCAACAACCTCTACCTGTCCAAATTCCTGTAGAGTTGGTATGTTTTGACCCACTCCTGCCCCAACTTCTAAAATGTCGAAAGACTTTGTAGCTCGAGCAGTTTGGCTTGCTTCTTGAAGCAGACTGTGAAGCAGGCTGCGGCGACCACGCTTTAACCAGTTTTCACTCTCTGCCTGATACTGCTTGAAAACGTCTGGTTTCATAAATAACTTTTCTCCTTATTACAAGCAGTAGCTATGTCACTGCTATCGGATATCAGTAGATGCGTTGGTTGCGATGGGCTACAGTTTAAAACTAGCTCTGCCAACATTCCAAGAGAGAGCAATTGTGCTGATAGAATCTCTAACATAATTCCAAGTAGAAGCAATGGTCGCCCTCCAATTGGATCGCTAGTAAAAAGCCATACTCCTGTGAGATAGCTTAAGATTAAAAAGCCAACCATACCGCTGATTAATCCTATTCCTCCAAATAGGTGTCCTGGGCGACGGCCGTACCGCGTGATGGTTAGCACCGTCAACAAGTCGAGGAAGCCACGCGCATACCTCTCTAGACCGTACTTAGACTTTCCTGCGGCTCGGGGGTGATGAAGAACAGGGATTTCGCCTACCCTGTAGCCGAGGTTGTGAGCTAACAAAGGGATGTAGCGGTGCAGTTCGCCGTAAAGGGAAATATTTTGATAGACTTCCTTACGTGCTGCTTTGAAACCACAGTTGAAATCCCGTAGCTTCACATCACTCACTGAACAAATAACAGTATTGAAAATCTTTGAAGGAAGCGTTTTAGACAGGGGATCTTTGCGATTTCTCTTCCAACCGGAGACTAGATCGTATCCCTCTTTGAGTTTCTCTAAAAATCGCGGGATCTCTTCAGGATCATCCTGTAAATCGGCATCCATTGTTATCAGGATATCACCCCTTGCCATGCTGGCTCCTATCGATAAGGCAGCAGCTTTACCAAAGTTGCGGCGTAACCGAAAGCAGCGTACTCGCGCCTCTTTTACAGCAAGACTTTGAAGAACCAGCCAGGAGCGGTCAGTACTGCCGTCATCAATGAAGATGATTTCAGACTTCTGGTCAGGAATCTGTTCGACAACGTTCAGGATACGATCAAGCAAAATTTCCAATGTTTGCTCTTCGTTGAAGGCAGGAACGACAATGCTAACTTCAGGGATTTGCGTCAGTATAGTCACTGGATTTACGTGCTATTTGCTACAAAACAAAATAACCTGGACGAATTGATAGCCATTATTTTATTCAACTTTAGATTGTGTCATGTTTCTTGAACACAATCTCGAAGAGGATTCACAGACTTACAAAAAATTGACAAGACAACAATACAGCACAACTCAGTGAATCTCAAGTTTGGGTTGGAGAAGTAGAGAAATAGTCTTGGCGGTTTAAGTTTTCAAATTTCCTACCTTTTCTGACGCAGAAATTGGTCCGCTAACGGTACCGACCTCATTGGAAAACAAACCTAAATATAGTTTCTGAATTTCCGGCCAAACATAGTTCACTTCTACAAAGGATTTTCCCTGCGCTCCTAGTAGTCTTCTAACTCGATGATTCATCGTTTCTATGGCTAACTGGAATTCGTGGATGTTGTTATACCAAAGCCCGCCTTGAGACCTTTGACACTGCCCTAACAACACATCACATTTTCCATTCACTAAGACGGGTTTTCCTACTGCCCAAGCTTCTAGTAAGACAATAGAAAGACTTTCATAGGGTGAAGGCATTATTAGTACATCGCAAGCTGCTAAAGCATCCCATTTAGTTTGCTCATCCACAAAACCAAGCGCTATGATATCTGGGTGTTTTGGGATAGGCATGGTTGACTTGCCTAACAACACTAGCTTTCTTGAGCCAGGTTCTTGTTTACGGAGCGAGATGAAGTAGTTAAATAGTTCTTCGCAGCCTTTAGAGGGGTCAATTCTGCCAACATATAGTAAAAAGGGTTCACTAATTTTATGCTGCTGTCTGAATTGGCTTGCGCTGCAAGTTTCTGGCGGTTCCACGGCCATTCCAGCGATCGCCCCTTCCAAGTTAACGTCTGGAAAACGAGTTTTAAGAAAGCGCTGCTCCTCCAGCGTATTAAAAATAAAACCACACGGCTTTTTGAAAAAACTATTCCATATGCTCATGTAAATAGTCCATTCATCGTGAGCTAAAGGTTCAAGGTAGGACTTTTCAGCAACTATTGGCAAAACAAAATAAGTGGTTGCATACAAGTAGGTAAAAAATATGAACACATCATACTTCTGCTGATGGTTTTCAACGTAAGAAATGAGATCTGGTGTCCAGGGTCCCTGAGATCGCATCCAGGCTTCCTGTTCCTCGATTGAAGCCGTCTCTAATCGAGAATTAATTTTTTCAGATAGACGATTAAATTCACTAATATCTCGCTGCTGTTCTACCCAGAAGCGACGTATTTTGACACCTAAAACTTCTTCTACTCCTGGTGGGTAATAGTTTTCCCAAGTGACATAATCCAATGCACAGGTTGTTAATATCTCCAAGTCCCAGTACTCAGACATATGCTGTGCAATTTTGAGGCAGAGAACTTCCGCACCACCATTGACTTCTAGACCGCAACGTTGAATAACAAAAGCAACTCTGGGCATTACTCTAGCTCGCCAGCAGGATAACTTCTATATAGAAAAGCAGGTTTTCTAATGCCTGCCTTCCTAACATTTAAGGCTCTAATAAAGATATACTGTCCTAAATCCTGCTCTCGCTTTTTCAACAGTGCTGAAAAAGCAGCTACTGGTGCATAGGCATTCGCGTTATTAAAATGCACGTCAGCCGTAAAAATGGTATCAACGTCAAAGCCTAAGTAGCTTAGCAACAGATAAAGTTCGTGTTTGTTATATTCCCGGTTGTGTCTGCCATAAGGGCCATAGCCGGAGTAGGGGTCGTAGATATTTTCTCCAGCAATCATTTTTGCAACGTTCTCTAACCTACTCACATTTGGCGTAGTTAAAATCAGCGCTCCGTTTGGCTTTAGAATTCTCTTAATTTCTTTGAGAGCCGCAATGGGGTTTATGAGCAGATGCTCTATGATTTCGCAGAAAAAAACTACGTCAAACTCTTCACCTGCAAAAGGAAATTTTTCTTCCTCAACATTAAACTGGCTTGACTTGAGCTGAATTAGTGTATTTTCTTTCGTTCTAAAGTCCTGATATGATACGCCCTGCTCAATACTAGGACCTAATTCGGAATTAAAATAGTTTGCTAAAGACAAATTCATTTGTGTGAATTCTTTTAATAGCATTGTTGTAAAGTAAGGATTTGAACCTAGCTCAAGCCCCTTTCCAGTTAAATCTCTTGCTAACCCATAGGTATAAACAAATCTACGAAAATCTTGTTGGCAATAATTTGCCATCTCCTGGGGAGGTGCATCCTTCACTAGAACCGACTTCAGAAAATCAAACAGTTCGCCTTCAGAGACACCTTCGGGCAAAGGCAACTCTGGGTTCAATGGAAAAAGTGCGTTGGATTCAGGATAAAGCTTTTTGCTTTTTCTGTTAAATTTATTGAGTAGTTTATTGAAAGCATTATTGTAACGAGTCATATAGATACATTTTCCATTTTTGAAATCAAATTATCTAATTTACTGTGTCCTAACTCAGTTAGAAAATCATTCCGTCGCTGACACTGCGCTGTAATGATTTTAGATTTTAATTCTTTGTCTTTTACTACTAATTTTGCTAAAGCCGCTACCTGCACCAAGTCACTCTTGCTAGTGAAGATCAATCCTGCTGAGCCTAATGTTTCAGGAACCGCACTACTTTTATAGGCAAGGATTGGAATGTCAAACCACATCGATTCGACAAGCGGTACACAAAATCCCTCATGTTCACTCATGGACCAGAATAGATGGGCTGTTCGGTAATAAGCTAATAGCTGAGGTTCTGTGACTAGCCCTGGAAGTAAAATGTAGTTTGCTAAGTTTAGTTTGTCAATTAAATTGAGTAAGTGAAAATAGTAAGGGTCAGTCAAACTGTATCCGCCCAACAAAATTAAACGTGCCTCGTGGTCAAAATTTAAATAATGGGCAAACGCTTCAATCAAATCGTCTTGTCGTTTATTGGGAGCGATACGACCCACAAAGAGTAGGTTGGTTTTGCCGTCTTGCAATTGTCGCATTAGAGAAGCATCTGCTGCGGCATCCCATTTTTTTGGATTCACTATAATTGGCAAAACTTCTGACTCTGTAAAGCCAACTTCTAGCAGTTCTTCTACATTGAAGGTAGAGTCCCCAACTGATATTGGAAAATGCTGAGCTAGCTGTTTGAGTTCGGCTCGACCCTCTTCTAAGAGCTTCGCAATATCAGGACGATAGGGTAAGAAAAATTCGGCAGGTGTAATGTTGTGATAGACTAGGCACTTAGACTTAGAATGAGCGATCGCATACTTCGTCAACTCTGAGCCAATCGAGTGATGATAGATTAATCCTGCTTGATGATCGAGTTTTTGTGGACTAAATATAGTCGCTTCGTGAGCAACGCGCTGGTCAATATAGCGAACAAAAATTTCTGAACGATATCCACATTGGCGAAGATAGTTACGAATCTCAATCGCATGATTTGAAATCGCATCTCCGTAGGCAAGATTAGGCAATAACTGATGAATTTCTCTCAGCTTTTTAGAATTAAATTGAAGAGGTGAAACAACAGCTTTTTTAGTTAGGTTTAAGGCAACTTCATAACGCTGAATGATTTTGTTCCAGGCTGCATTTTCCTCAGCATATGCCTGCCCTCTAATCCCATATTTTGCTAGGTGTTCATCGCCAATCTGGTCAATTTTGTCAAATAGATCTGACCACTCTAACTCTGTTTCTGCTAGCCACCCACCCTGAGCTTTTTCGACGGCGATCGCCGTTGCCAGACAGTTTCGATGAGCCGCCACAGGCCGCTTATAGAACCAAGCCTCCATGATCACACGAGAATAGCTTTCATTTTGGCTAGGCTGAAACAAAGCCAGACAATTGGCTAATAGCGACTCCTTCTCCCTTTCCTCTACTAAACCTAAATCAATTAGATCTGGTGCTAACCCGCTGTAGGACTGATTACCCGGACCTGCCAAGACCAACCTTAAGTTAGAATTAGGATTCCTTTGTTTAAAGTGGGCAAAAGCCTTAACTAACAAGTCAGTGTTTTTTCCTGAATCACGACGACCTAGATACAGAACAAACCGCTGTTGCTTAACCCCAAAACTGCCCACACTGATAAGACTTTCATCGAAGCTAGAGCCTGCTTCTATCCCTGCACCTGCAACAGAACTTTTGGAAACAATTCCTGGACCATACAGCCGTGTCGCTAGCTGGGCTTCTCCTTCACTAATAAATAGCAAACCACAAGCTAAATAGAAAATATTAGCAACTTCGGGCAGGTAGGCATAAACTTCATCATGCAAACAAGGCTGTAAAAAGGCTCGATCTGCAACAATAGGTAGCCCATTTAAAATAGGGCCATACAGATATGGAAGAAAAAGAAAAGCATGGTACTGGTCTTTATTTCGCTTCAAAAAGCTGAGCAATTTATTAGAGTTGATATTCTCAGAAGCAAAAATCAATGAATCTTCTGGACTGACCGGATTAACCTGAGGTTTTAAGGTTAAGGACGGCAGGTTTAACATTGAACTATTTACGCGAGCGAAGGCAGCTTCATTGCGGCGATCGACCCGAAAACGTCGAACTTTTATGCCTTGTTCTTGCCTTACTCCAGGTCTGTAGTAATTGGATGTCCAATCGTCTAAGAATGAGCGGCAGCAGGTTGTTAGCACTTCGACCGCATGGCCTCGCGCTGCCAGTCGTGTTGCTACTTGCCAAGCTTGCTGCTCGGCTCCGCCCTTTAAATCTTTACCGAACCAGGGAGTGACGATACCCAAAGGCTTCATGGCTTATAACCAATGACTGCATAATCTTGTGGGCCATAAAAATAATCATTAAATCGATTCGCAATTTCCGAGCCGCTCACTTTAAATGAATCAGCATAGGCATTGAGGTTCATAATCTTAACAGCTTGATATCCAGCGTTTTCAAGCATAAATTTAGCTAGCGGACTAGGTAAAGGATTGAGGTGAGTAGGATCCATATAGAAGTTGTTGCTTCCTACCAAGACATTCTGAGGGTTAGGAGTCTCCATAATAATTAAACCATCCGGTTTCAAGACCCTGAGTATTTCTTGAAACAAGCTGATTAACTCCACAAGCGGTAAGTGTTCAATAATATGGAAACCTGTTACGGCTGACAAGCTTTGTGCAGGCAAGGACTTTAAGTGAACTAACGCATCTGCCTCAATCACCTCTAACCCTTTTGAGCGGCATCGGTCTAACATTACTCTGTTAATGTCTAGTCCTTTTGCTGCATAGCCAGATTTCTGCAACAGCTCTAACCATTCACCTCGTCCACAGCCAATGTCTAAAATTGGAAAGTTTGCTGTATCGAGCTTTACGTGTTCCAGAATCGGTAAATACACTTTCAGTCGGTTAGAAATGTCCTGATAGCTGCCTCGAAAATAATCCTCAAAAGCAACGTAAAATGCGTCTAACTGATGCTTCCCTTCATTCTCAAAGATTTGTAATTGCTCCTGCTCAAAAGGTTCAGGAAGTCGCCTTCGAGCTTCCTCTAGAAACAAAGTAATCAGGCGCTTTTGTTGCGTCAGGTCATCCTTAATATAGTTTTCATTCCTTACGTAGTACTCATGAGTAGAAGAAAGCTTTTGATCCAGAGTTGTGAAACGACTATCCATAGTAGAAAAGCGTCCATCTATGGCAGAGAAACGTTCGTCTGTAGCTGCAAGACGGCTGTCTACTATTGATAAGCGTTCGTCCGCACTAATGCTAATATCTGCGGTTTGTCTATCAATTGAGTCTACTCGATCTGCCAATTTATTCAATTGCATTTGAAGAGTAGAAACCTGCTGGCTTAATCGCTGGTTGATGTCAAGAGAAATCCGGAGTGCTTGAGCCAGGGAGGAGTTAACTACTCGCTGTTTTTTAAACAAAAACCCATAAACTTTGAGGGCAAGTTTTTGTATAGGTTTAAGGACTGCAAATGGAAGATTAAATTTATCTGGGAATTTTGTCGGAACCTCTGAGAAAGTTTCAGCAACGCTTAATTGAGCTTCTGCTTGGCTGATGCTGGTGGTGGTAATTGTGTTCATGCTGCTAACTGCTATTTCTACAGGGTTGAAGTCACGGTGCTTAACAACTTCTTCCTGTACCTTTTGCATCAATACGTTTACGTCAATTTTAGGATTATTAGTTTCAATCATAATGACTGTTTGCTATTAACGGAGATGTGAATGTCTTCTATCAGTCCGACAGGCTCTTGGTCAAACCAACGAACCCCCTCCTGCACTAGTGTAACTCTGAGTACATAATTACCTGCCTCTAAGGGTGCGCTAGCTTTTAACTCATACACGTGCTGGTTCGCAGGGACAGAGAGAGAAATTAAAGCGCTTTGAGGTTCTTTGTCTAGAGGTGGAATTAGCTGAGTTCGCTCTCCTTCAAAAACTATAGTTTTGATTGCTTTATTATCCAGCCAGTGATAGGAGAGATGAACTGGATTAGGATTACAACTATTCAAAATAAAACGGCTCTTGTTCGTGATTTCTACATCGACAACAAACTCGCTTTGAATCTCTACGCTTTTAGGACAAGCCTTGACGGTTATTTTTATTTCACCCGGTTGAATAGCTTGCAAAGGAGCCATACGCAATCGGGATTTTAGCAAGTCTGAATCAATAGGCTGATGGGATGCGATCGCAAACAAGCTATGAGCAGAACGTATATCTTTGATGGAGAACTTCTTAAGCAGACTTCCACCGGGGTTGCTGATGTCTCCAAACCAAAGCAATACATATTTGAAATATTTTGACAATTGCTGTTTAAGTATTCTTGGAGACTGCTCGTTAATGTGCATCCGAAGCTCATAGTTGGTACGAGGTTCTGGCGGCAAATACGCTCCCACAGAGGCGGCTATCTTTCTTCTCCTGGGATACTCATATTTGTAGTACCAGAGATTAGGGAAAGTGTGCAGTACAAACAAACCGTCTACCCTTAAATGCTTTGCTAGTTTTTGGTAAAGTGTGTCAACCTCATCAGGCGATAAGTGTTCAATTACGTCAGAAGCAACAGCTAAATCGTATTGAATTTGTAGCGGAACAGTGCAAGCATCATCACAAAGAAATTGAACATTGGTTAACAAATGCTCAGACTTATCGAAACATTTTACTGCTAATTGAATCGCATCTGCTGAATAGTCAATTGCAGTAGTTTTAAACCCTTGTCGAGCAAAATAGTAAGTTAGCTCACCGCGCCCACACCCAATATCCAGTGCATAGCCTTTAGTTTTCAAGCTAGAAATTGTTGCGATCGCTTGCAATCTTGGATCTTCTAGTCTTTTACCTTTGTTTCGTCTATACGTATCAAACCCGCCGCAATCTTTAGTGTAGTAGTCGGCAGTATAAGCCTGACGAATAGCGAGGCTGGAATTAGATCTGTAGCTTTGCCCTTGACTAGGTTGTTCCAGGTAAGTGGGAGAAGTTTTAATCAATAATTCTCCTGCATAGCCAGGAACTACGCCGTAGAAGTCTAACAGGTTAGCATATCGGAACAGAAAGTCGCTGACTGCTACGTAATTTTGTCTTGTCCAAAAGTACCCGTCCACCAACACATATCGCCCCTGTCTAAGAGCAAGCTCCAGATCATGAAAAGAACCGTCTCCGTCTTGCTGTCCATCAACATGAATCAGATCGTAAATATTTCCCGGTAGGTGTTCTAGGGTTTGCGTATCTGCAATGATAAAGTCAGCGTCAAACGATTGGGTTGTTTCTTTTGCCCAGTTGATTGCTCCTTTCACGCCTCCGTAGGAGTTTGTATCTAGGTCAATACCAACGTATTGAGCATCAGGATTTCCATGCAAAAAAGCCTGTGCTGAATAGCCAAATCGAACGCCTATTTCCAGAATTGAAGTGGGTTTTAGTACGTTGGCGATCGCCCATTTTAGCTTATAGTAATCAACCCATTCATCAAAAAGATGCGCTAATGGATCAGATGGATTAGCATCTTTCCTAAAGTCATAATTTGACTGTTTTGCTTTTTGAATAATCAACTCAAACATAAGCAGAGCTATTAATCGAGATGGAAGGATTAAGATTTACAATGCCTGACCAGTGAATGGAATCACTGTTTCTTAGAACATTAAAGGCAGCAGAGTTATGAGCATATACTAGCGATCGCCTAAATAGCCCCTCTCCAAATCCACCATCAGCGACACCCAACGAGATTGTGTATTCGCCTTCACTTAAAGGAACATGAAATCCAAAAATCACCTTTAAAGAAGTTCCGCTGTAGACCTTGCCAATCTTCTCCCTCATTGCAAACGTATTAGTTTCAAAAATAACTTCCCCAGTTCTATCTCGAACCTTAAAACCAATATGGAGGTCGTCGAAACTTTGGAGGAGTAGTATACCAATTGACAAGTGTAAAGTTTGCTCACTGATTACCGAATCAACAATCTGACCATTCCCATCTAAAAGCTGTACAAATTCAACAACAACTTCCGAAGACCGAATAATCACTTCTTCTAAAACCTTATCAGAAGAGAGTGTTTCCTGAGCAGATGAGTCAGGCTTAGCTAACATCTGAATTTCTACAGATTCAGAGTGCGTATCTCTTTTCTTCAGAAGTTTTGCCTCATACAAATCAATAACTTGTTTCGGCTTTGCATCTAGTACGGCTTTTCCTGATTCCATTAAAACCGCTCTATCACAGAGTTTGTACACTGCGGTAGAGTCGTGAGAAACAAATAGAAGAGTTGTTCCTTGATGCTTAAGTTCTTGGATTCTTTCAAAACATTTCTGCTGAAAGTAGATATCACCAACTGCTAGCGCCTCATCAACAATTAAAATATCAGGATTCACACTGACTGCAACAGCAAAGGCTAACCTAACGAACATTCCACTAGAATATGTTTTTACAGGTTGTTCTATAAAGTCTCCAATTTCGGCAAATTTGATTATTTTATCAAACTTAGTCGCGATTTCTTCTTGGCTAAGTCCTAAAATTTGTCCATTAAAAAATACATTTTGCCTGCCTGTAAACTCTGGATTGAAACCGCTCCCAAGTTCTAGCAGAGCCGAAACTCGTCCATTGACAAAGACTTTCCCTGCGGTCGGAGTTAGGGTTTTAGCAATGACTTGAAGTAGCGTACTTTTGCCAGAACCGTTTTGACCAATAATTCCGAGAGCCTCACCTCTGGCTACATTCAAGCTAATATCGCGCAGCGCCCAAAACATCTGAGCATGACTCTTTTTTGGCAGTAAAATCTCCTTGAGGCGATCTGCTGGTTTGGCATAGCGCTTAAAGCACTTTGAAACGTTCTTTAATGAAATCGCAATCTCATCCATTACACGTTATACGTCAGCAATTTCTAAAGGACATCAGCAAACGCTGGACGCAGCCGCCCATATACCCACAAACCACCAGTAAAGGCGACCACAGATATTCCTGTAGCAACTCCCCATTCTCCCCAGTGGGCAACTCTCCCTACTAGAACAAGGTCACGATAGGTTTCAGCGATCGCCGCCATCGGATTGAGCCAAAACACTAAGCTCCTGAATCGTTCAGGAATGATGTCTGCCGGATACACAATTGGGGTCACGTAAAACCACAGGTTTAGAACAATTCCCAAAGTTTGGGGAATATCCCGGAGAAAAACGGTAAGTCCTGCGGTCAAGTAGGCTAGCCCTGCGGTTAGCAGCAATTGAGGCATCCACACCAGCGGCAACAGCCATAGAGTCGCGTGTACTGTCTGAGTAATTGCTGCAACAAACACGATTAGCGCTACCAAACCCAGCGTACTCTCGACGAATGCCGAAAGAACTGGAACCAAAGGCAATAAAACCAGCGGAAATACTACTTTTTTGACCAAATTAGTTTGTGCCACGACTGAACCTGCCGCTGGAACCAACCCACTCGTAAAAGCAATCCAGGGTAGCAGTCCGGCAAATAGCCACAGTCCAAAGGTGAGATTGTTTTCTGGCAAACCGTTGAGGGTTAGCTTGACCCGTAAAACAATTGAGAAAACGTAGGTGTAGATCAGGAGCTGGGAGAGTTGGTTCAACAGCGGCCAAACATTTCCCAGAATCGACCCTTTGTAGCGAGCTTCTAAGTCTCGCTGTACCAACGCCTTGAGCAAACTGAATTGAGTCCACCCCGACTCCCGAATTGGCAACCAGCGCTTTATCCTGCTGGCTTTGTGAACTAGTCCTTTGATCAATCCCAACAATGCCCATTCCTCCACTCACCACGTATCTCAAATTGGAGGTTTTCCAATTTTTATCTTGAACGGTTGGTGAGCGTTACATTACCAGGGTATGACGCTCACTCCTCACTCCACCTGAAGCTCATTCTACGATTGCCACACCACTGGTTGCCTACTAGACGACCAGTGTTCTCTAAGATTTTAGGGCGTTTTGCCAAAACGTAAGCAAAAATTTGTCATCTCAAAAGTTAGTAACCCACACTTCTAATCAAGATTCTGTGTAATGTCGGCCAAATAATTTAGCAATACTTCTTTAATAGGCAGGAGCGTCTTGTAGCGCTGCATATCAGGAAAAACTTGCTGAACTGCGGCGGCTAAGCCTCTTGCTGCGGTTGGCTCAGCTTCCAGCACCTTTAAGGAATGCACGTAGGTGCGAATAGTGAACAAAATATCTCCGCTTCGAGACAGTCGCCGCAGGGTTTGTCGTTCTACCCGAATCCACAGCTTTTCGCCTGCATTGGTAGCGTTCAGGTCAGGCACAGCCTCCCGACTGTGCAAAAGAAACAAATCGGGAGAATCGACGATGCTCCAGTTCAAACGCCAAACTGGGCGATCGCTCCTGATCTGCTCAAAAAATCGGTTGACGGGCGATCGTAATTTCTCCTCATATCCGGGCACTGGCACGTGAATCTGCCCCATCGGTCGCCCCATTTTCTCCGCCAGCAGCCAGCGAGATGGAAAACAAACAGAAGCCGCAGACAGCACGTAACCTTCAGGAGCGGATTGCATCAGACAAAAATCTTCCTGCACCAACCGTCCAGCTAGATCAAGCGGGGCGACTTGGAAGTCTGAGAGGTGCCCGGTTCGCCCGGTTGCCAAGTTGTGGAGGCGATCGCCCTCCCGCTGATAGTGCTGCGGAAAATGCTCTAACAGGTGCGTCACCAGCAAATCCAGTGCTTCCTGCTGTCCGGGTTCGCTTTCTGGCAAACTAGCAAATACGTCAGCATGGCGCTGTTGCAGTAGTGTTTCCTTGAGTGCCAGTTCACGCTCTAGATGCTCGTCAATCTCGATCCAGGATTGTAAATCGAGCGATCGCAACCCTGGCACCATTCGCCACCGCCCATCAGCAAACGGCAAATAACGTGGACTGACCATTACGGAACTCATACTGCTCTACCAACTGAAACTGATACCTGTTCTTTACCTCGCTACTGTTAAGTTGCTTGTTAACGTTTAGAATGAGGGTGCGACAATGGGAACAGGATTTTGGGAGCAGCTATGGATGTAGACTTCTCCAAAAAGGAAAAGGAACTCGATGCTCTTTCTAGAAGAATTCTTAAAGAGCCAACTCCCTCTGCTCAGGAATGGAAGGGAGCTGATGTCGTCATTACAGCGCAGTTACCTCAGAAGCAAGATGGGGGTTTTTATCCCGAACCACGATATGTCGTTACCCCCAGTGCAAAGCAACTCAGTTGGTTGTTTATTCAGCTTCGCAATATTTTTAGTGATTTATATGATGGTGCTTCAAAGATTGAGTTTTTTGGACGTTTAGCAAATGCTGCATTGCGTTACCAGAATAGATGCGAAGGCAATGAGAAACAGTATGATTTACTCCTTGCCGTACTCAATGAAGCCTACCTCATCCTGGATGATATGAAAGAAGGAATATTTGAATACCTTCTTGTTGCGCCTGGTAACATGATAGCCGACGATCTGATTGCTTTGATGGGCAATATTAGTCAGGAAGCTCAAGCAAGGGGGTTAACACCAGAAATTTTGGACTCGATTTTGAAGGAACAATAGAGTGCGCTGTGTTTTCGATACTAATGTAATTGTCAGCGCACTATTATCTGAGAATGGAAAACCTGCTCAAGCATTTCAATATGCCCTGAAAAATGGAAAGATTTTGCTGTCTCGTGATTCGCTGAAAGAATTAAATGAGGTGCTGGGGCGTAAAAAGTTTGATCGGTACATAACAAGTGAAAGACGAAAAGACTTTTTACGGACATTTGTAAGCTTGGCAGTTTTAGTTGAGATTGTTGAGACTGTCGCCGAATGTCGTGATTCCAAGGATAACAAGTTTTTAGAATTAGCGATAAATGGTAATGCACAGTATATCGTTAGCGGCGATGAAGATTTATTAGTACTTCATCCATGCCGAACTGTAAATATAGTTACAGTTGAGCAATTTTTGAGAATGATTAACCTTAACGACTAGAAAGACTTTAGTAGATTGCGAGGATTGTGATAGTTGCTTAAGTGAAAAATCTCCGACTTCTCGAAGAAGTCGGAGATTTCGGCTTTCGCCTAGAGACTACTGAACTGGACTCAGTACCTTTTCTTCAACAGCACCCTGACTGGCTTCTGGGCTGTCTGCCTCAGATGGCGGCACGACTTGCCAGAACTTAGGCAGAAACTCAGACCAGTTGTTGAGGATTTGGGCTGCTTTTTGGCTGCCTGTGCGATCGCCATGCGCCGCGATTAAGTCCTTCAACTGCTGTTCTCCAACTGGAGTTTGCACCCGCTGGAGCTTGACGATTTCGGGATTCACCTTCTCAGGGAAACTGCCGTCTTCATCCAGGAAGTAGGCTAGTCCGCCCGTCATTCCTGCACCGACGTTGCGACCAACGCGACCGAGAACGACAATCGTTCCGCCTGTCATGTATTCGCAGCAGTGATCTCCGGCTCCTTCGATTACCGCTTGCCCTTTGGAGTTTCGCACGGCAAAGCGTTCGCCTGCCTGACCATAGGCAAATAGCGTACCGCCCGTTGCGCCGTAGAGACAGGTGTTGCCGATGATCACGTTGTCAGAAGGAGCGTAGGTCGCGGCGGCAGGGGGTTTGATCACGATTTCGCCGCCATGCATTCCTTTGCCTACGTAGTCGTTGGCTTCGCCTTCCAGGTAGAGGCTCATTCCAGGTAGGTTAAAGGCTCCAAAGCTTTGACCGACGCTGCCTGTAAAGTTGAGGGTGATTTGTCCCTCAAAACCAGTGTCACCATATTTTTGGGCGATCGCCCCTGCCAACCGTGCGCCAACGGTGCGATCGGTATTAACCACATCAATGCTCTGACTAGCGCTGCCCTGATCTCGAATTGCCGCTTGAATTGCCGGGTCGTTGAGCAACTGATCGTCCAGAACGGCTCCATTGCTGTGAGTTTCTTCATGCTCTAGCCAGGTGCGATCGCTGCGGGTATCAGGCAACTGGGTGAGGCAGTCCAGGTTAAGCGCTTGAGTTTTGGTAATTTTCACGCCTTCTCGCACTTTTAATAAATCAGCCCGTCCAATCACATCTTTGAGTGAACGGTAGCCTAGTCTGGCGAGAAGCGATCGCACTTCCTCAGCAATAAAGTAGAAGAAATTTACCACGTGTTCTGGAACGCCTGTGAACCGCTGACGCAGTTTCTCTTGCTGGGTGGCGACACCAACCGGGCAGTTGTTGGTATGGCAGATTCGCGCCATGATGCAGCCTTCCGCAATCATCGCAACGGAGCCGAAGCCATACTCTTCTGCCCCCATTAGGGCTGCCATGACTACATCCCAACCTGTTTTGAAGCCGCCATCTGCCCGAAGCAGGACGCGATCGCGCAACTGATTCTCCATCAATACCCGATGTACTTCCGTCACGCCCAATTCCCAGGGAACGCCTGCGTGCTTGATGGAGCTAAGCGGCGAAGCACCCGTGCCGCCATCGTGACCGGAAATCTGAATTACGTCGGCATTTGCTTTCGCTACGCCAGCCGCAACGGTGCCAATGCCCACTTCGGCAACCAGCTTCACTGAAACTTTTGCTTCAGGGTTGATCTGATGCAGGTCAAAAATCAGTTGAGCCAGGTCTTCGATCGAGTAAATGTCGTGGTGGGGAGGTGGGGAGATCAGCGGTACTCCAGGCTTAGAGCGGCGCAGCATGGCAATGTAAGGACTGACTTTCTTGCCCGGAAGCTGTCCGCCTTCACCGGGTTTTGCACCCTGAGCGATTTTGATCTCAAGCTGTCTGGCGCTAACCAGATATTCAGGCGTTACGCCAAATCGACCCGATGCAATTTGCTTGATCGCAGAACTAGCAGTGTCACCGTTTCGTAAGCCCTTTAGGTGAGGCAAAAGCTGAGACAGCCCATGCTCATCCACATCGCTCAGCACCTTAAACCGAACCGGGTCTTCACCGCCTTCGCCAGAGTTGGACTTGCCGCCGATGCGGTTCATGGCGATCGCCAATGTCTCATGTGCCTCGCGTGACAGCGAACCCAGCGACATGGCTCCGGTGCAGAAGCGCTTAACAATCGTTTCGACCGATTCCACTTCTTCTACGGGAATGGCAGGGCGATCGCCCTTAAAGTCGAGCAAATCGCGTAAAGCCGTCAGCGGCCGCTGCTCCAGATATTTCTGATAAACCTCATAGTGGTCATAGTTCATCGCGCCCACCGCCTTGTGCAGCGCCTTTGCCATTTCGGGGCTGTTCATGTGATATTCGCCCCCTGGCTTGTAGTTAAAGAAGCCAAAGTTTTCTAGCTTCTTCAGCGTTAGCTCTGGGAAAGCCCGTTGATGGAAGGTGACGACTTCCTGCGCCAGATCAGCTACGCTCAGCCCGCCCAGGCGCGAAGCCGTTCCGGTGAAGCCGAGGTGCAGCAGATCCGAGCCAATTCCAATTGCTTCAAAAATCTGCGCTCCCTGATAGCTAGACAGTAGCGAAATCCCCATCTTGGAAAGGATTTTGAGCAAGCCTGCTTCGATCGCCTTGCGGTAGTTATTTTGGGCAGCGCTGATGCTAATTGCCTCAAGCTTGCCCCGCTCCATAAAGCTCTGGGTTTTGGAGTCAGACCACCAGTGGCGCACCGTTTCCCAAGCCAGGTAAGGGCAGACGGCACTCGCGCCATAGCCAATTAAGCAAGCAAAGTGATGGGTACTCCAGCACTGAGCCGTGTCGATAACAATCGAAGCCTTCATTCGTAGCCCTTGCCGGATCAGGTGATGGTGAACTGCACCCACAGCAAGCAGCGGGGGAATGTAGCTTTGCTCTGCATTTAAGCTGCCCGTTTCGCCGGAGGGCGTGAGGCGATCGCTCAAAATCAAAATTTTCTGACCCGCCCGAACGGCTGCCGTTGCCTGCTGGCACAGCGCTGTCACTGCCCACTGCAAGCCTTCTGGCCCAGCCGAGATAGCAAATAGAGTCGATAAATTAGCAGTGCCAAAGTCAGACTGGCGGATTTGCTCCAGTTCAGCATCATTTAAAACGGGAGATTTGAGCTTAAGCAGCCGTGCATATTCTGGCTTTTCCTCCAGGAAATTGCCCCGTTCGCCCAGTTGAGAGGTCAGCGACATCACCAGGCTTTCCCGCAGCGGGTCAATCGGCGGATTTGTCACTTGAGCAAACCGCTGCTTAAAGTAATCGTAGAGCAAGCGTGGCTTGTCTGACAGCACCGCCAGGGGAATGTCATCGCCCATGCAAAACGTGGGTTCCTTACCCTGAGAAGCCATCGCCTCTACGATCATCTCTACGTCTTCGCTGGTATAGCCGAAAGCGGTTTGATGCCGCAGAAGGCTCTGCGGATCCAGAGAATTAGACTCAGCAAAAGGCTGGGGTTCCAGTTCATAACGCTGCTGCAACCACTCGCCGTAGGGCTGCTTACTAGCAACCCGCTGCTTAATCTGCCAGTTTTTCAGAATTTCCTGACTTCTAAAATCGACGGCGATCGCCTCTCCTGGCCCCAACCGCCCTTTCTCCACAATTTCAGACTCAGGCAGGTCAACTACTCCAGCTTCGGAAGCAACTACCACAAAACCATCACGGGTAATGCTGTAGCGGGCAGGACGTAGCCCGTTGCGGTCTAGCGTTGCCCCAACTCGCTTGCCGTCGCTAAAGATCAGCAGTGCTGGACCATCCCAGGGTTCCTGAATGCCGCTGTAATACTCGTAAAAATCAGTAATTTCTGGATAGTTTGCTAACTCTGGCTGGTTCTGATAAGCCTCCGGCACCATGATCATCAGCGCTTCCAGGGGACTGCGCCCTGAATGCACCAGCAGCTCCATCACGTTGTCGAGGTTAGCAGAATCGCTATTTTCAGCGTTGACGATTGGCTTGAGCGAATCGAGGCGATCGCCCCAGTAAGGATGCTCCAGGTCAGCTTCCCGCGCTACCATCCAGTTGATATTGCCCAGCAGCGTGTTGATTTCGCCATTGTGACCGAGCAACCGCATCGGTTGCGCCAGCGGCCAGCGAGGCATCGTGTTCGTGCTAAAGCGGCGATGATAGACCGCAAAGGCACTCTGGTAAGCCGGATTTTGCAGGTCTGTGTAGAATTCACCCAGCACGGCAGAGCGCACCATGCCCTTGTAGACAATCGTGCGATTAGAGAAAGAGCAAATGTAGAATTCCTGCAAACCCTCTGCATCTTCCGAGCTAGCGGGTTCAGCCGTTGCTACTGCCTGCTCAATCTGCTTGCGTACCAGATAAAGCTGCCGTTCCAGCGCATCACCCGTCTCGTTAGACTGCACCAAAAGCTGTTCAATCTGAGGCTGATTTTCTCGCGCTTGAGTTCCCAGCAGTTCGGGAAGGACAGGAACTTTTCGCCAGCCCAAAACCTTCAAACCGGACTCATGCAGGATTTTTCCGGAGAGTTGACGGGCGATCGCCGCTGCCGTCTCAGCCTGCGGCAAAAACACCATCCCCACACCAAGATTCTCAGCAGGGACAGCCCCAATTTCGTTTTCCTGCAACCAATCGCGCAACAAATCCAGCGGGATAGCCGTCATGATTCCGGCACCATCACCCGAATCCTGGTCGGCGCTACAAGCTCCTCGGTGTTCCAGACAAGTCAGAGCAGACAGCGCCTTAGCAACCAGAGCGTGGCTTGCCCGCCCATACTGGTCAGCAATAAAACCAACCCCACAGGCATCCCTTTCTTCAACTAACCACCGCTGCCCTGGAAAACCTGCCGCTAATTCATGATTTGTCTGTCTTTGATTCACACTCGTGGTACCCATAGAACAACCCGTCTCGCTTGTAATCGCTGAATAAAACCATTTATTAGGTGACAAAAACCGTCAGATACTCAGAGAATGGCAACTCCAAAAAATCCTATAAACCCACAGGAGCCAACAACTGAGACGAGAAAGTTGCCCGAAGCAAAGCTTCTGACACTTTCAAGGCTCAAGCAGCCGTAATGCCGTTCAAGGTTAAAAAAACTCAGTGCCGTAGCGCGGATCGCAAAGTTGCTCTCTATCGCTATTTAATAAAAAATCCACACTGAATGGCACCGAATAGATCATGGATTTTATAGAGGATATTGGGTCTTGGCAATCCCTAACTGTATTTGGAGCAACGCAGATGCTCAAATTTCGCTCACCAGCGGCTTAATTTCCCAAGCTCAATCGCATCCTCAGTTTCAATCAAAGCTCTAAACCTGCTCAGGAAGCTGATTGCACCCTTAACACTGAACTGAATCTAATCGAAAGTCGGCTGTCTTAATTTCTATTATGAGGCTAAAACTTTAAATCTATGTGATTATTTTCTCTTGAATGACTAACTGGATAGACGCAAGTAAAGCTACAGCTTTAAGACCAGTGTAGTGAATGCAGGAATTCAAAATGCTACCATCGCTGAACAAATGCTCAAAACTTGGAGACACCTGACTCTTTAATGCCTAGCAGTGGGTGCTGCGCCAGTAGGCTGAGCGCAAAGGAATGAGTAAAAGCAATGCATTTCTTGCATAATCAAAAGCCCAAACAGAAAATTTTGTATCGCGTTTTACAGAATTTTCGGCAAAGAGCATAGCCTGCATTTTTTTATAAATAGTATAAATAGAAGTTGGCGATCGCCACGCTACAGGACATATCCTTTGGTTGATAGAACTACTTCAGGAATAAAAATTAAATAAGTTCGATATTGGGTAGGGGCGGGTTTTGCCGTCAACCCACGGCAGGGTGCAGATTGATCTGCTAAACCCGCCCCTATAGGGGATATTTGCTACTTCTAAACACCCTCTTACAGCGTGTTTTCTCGTTCCTGGATTTTAGCCAGGAATGCAGATCTAGAGGCTCTGCCTCATTCTGCCTCAGCGGACCACTTCCCTCGCCAAAATTTGCCCTTTGACGGATGCGACTTTTAATAATTGTGAATAGCTGTCGGCAAGTCCGGGTTGCCTGGGGGATTCTGGAAACACAAACCTGCAAATTCCCATTGAAGGTTCGCTCGATTCACAGCCTCCTCTCAGCCGCTCTGTGTTTCCAGCAGCCAACTGGCAGTTCGCTTTCACTTGTCCATCGGAGTAATGCCCCTTGCTCCCGCTACGTCATGCTGAGCAACGTGAATCAAAACAAGCAATGCCTCCTCAAAGGCTCAATCCTGCAATTCCTCTCAAAAGGCTCCTCCTCTCTGCTAATTTTCCCTCTGCTGGCTGCTACTTTCTACGCGCCTAATTTTCAGGGAAACGAAGCGTTTCTCTCTCTTCAGTCCTTGCGAAGCGCTAGTTTTCAGCTTCAGATGCCTGTCGTTCATGCATCGCCAGACGTTTTACCAGTCAGCGAAGATGCCCCTGATCAAGACGCTGTGCCACCTGCTCAGGCTCTTGTAGAAGTGGTTCCTCAAAACTTTTGGACACCGACTTTAATCAAAATTTCTCAAGCCATCCCCGTTACAGAAGGCACTCAGGTTGTAATCAATGGTCGCACTTTGAATGCTGCCTGGAGCCAGCGCCAGCAGCGCATCGGTCTTGCCGACACCGGATTAATGCAAACCGTTGGCGTTGAGCTACTCAGTACTGAAAGTGCTGCCAGACAGCCCGTACAGTGGTTTTCTGATTCGGGTACAAACGCTTTAGCTTTAGGAACCTGGCTAACCAGTCGGTATCGCTATCTAGACATCACTGAATTGGCTCAGCAGGCGAATTGGCAGATGCAGGTTAGTGGCAATGTGCTGCGGATCGCTACGCCAGCGTCTAGGGTAATGGCGGTTCGGCAAGGGCGGCAGAGTTGGGGCGATCGCATCGTCGTCGATCTCGACCGCTCAACTCCCTGGCAGGTGACAGAGCAATCTGGAGAACTGGTCGTTAACATTAATGCCCAGGCTGATCCCGCACTAATCCGCAATTTTCAGGCGGGGCCGGGCAATCGACTGACTTCGATCAATGTTCAGGCAAGTGGCAATCAGACGGTGATTCGAGTTGGTATCCCAGCGGGTCTGCGTCCCCGCGTTTGGTCCTTGCCCAACCCCAACCGTCTAATCATTGACATTGGAGCAGATCCCACCGTGCAGCGCAATATCGTTTGGGCACCCGGCATCCGCTGGCAGGAGCAAGTTGTCAATACGGGAAGTGCCCAGTTTCCAGTGATTGCCCTGGTCGTTGATCCCCGTCAGTCAGGGTTGGCAGTTAGACCGATTTGGACGAATCCTTCTAGCGCCATTGGGACTGCGCCACTGACAACGATGGCTCAAAGCTGGCAGGCGATCGCCGCTATCAATGGCGGTTTCTTTAACCGCAACAATCAGTTGCCGCTAGGCGCAATTCGCCGAGATAACCGCTGGATCTCAGGGCCAATTTTGAACCGAGGGGCAATCGCCTGGAACGAAGCCGGAGAAGTGGCGATCGGTCGCCTCGGTCTGCAAGAAGCAGTATCAACTCCCGCGGGACAACGGTTTGCGGTTCTTTCCCTCAACAGCGGCTACGTCCAAGCTGGGGTTGCCCGTTATACGAATGACTGGGGATCAACCTATACCTCAATCATCGACAACGAGATTTTGGTCACGGTTCAAGACAATCGAGTTGTCAGTCAGCAATCCGCCGGAGCCGCAGGACAAACCTCCATTCCCATTCCCGCCAATGGCTATGTGCTGGTGGTCAGAGCCTACAGCGCCGCTGCAAACGCCCTCTCCCCAGGCACCAGTGTGCAGCTAGAAACGACGAGTAACCCAGCCGATTTTGGCCGATATACCCAAATTCTTGGGGCTGGACCGCTGCTGCTGCAAAATCGGCAAGTCGTCCTCAACGCCCAATCTGAGCAGTTTAATGAAGCCTTTGCTAGACAAGCCGCTGCCCGCAGTGCGATCGGCAAAACCGCCGAAGGCAACCTGATTATGATCACCGTTCAAAATCGAATCGGCGGCGTTGGCCCTACCCTGGCAGAAACCGCTCAGATTATGCAGCGTCTAGGTGCGGTAGATGCCCTTAATCTAGATGGCGGTAGTTCCACAACGCTTTACCTCGGAGGGCAACTGCTCAATCGTGCTCCCAATACGGCAGCCCGCATCCACAACGGCATTGGCGTGTTTATTCAGCCTAGCCTTTAACGAGAGCAGCAACCAGACCACTCCCGTTGCTGCATTTCAGAATGAGTACTTATACCTTTTTAACTTTAGGAGGAAATAAAGCTGGTTTAAAGCTCATCTCATTGTGTAAAGAATCCATATAAATCAGCTCGATTTGTGGCTTAGCAGATGAAATCATCTGAAAGCTTTTGCTATGGTTAGCTTCGGTTGTTTGAATTGAGGGAATCATGCTTGAGTCGGGCATCGTTTTCCACTCAAATCAACCCAAGCGAATGCCCGAAATAAACTCAATCTCACAGCAGTTCATAAGGAGAAAATGTCGTGGCTCAACCCCAAGAAGTTACTCAACCCGCCGCTTTAAATTTACCAACCCCCGCTGCTCCGAAAGGAGTCGCTGCCACCGAACTGCGCCCCTGGGGTTCTTTCACCGTTCTGGAGGAAGGACGGGGCTATAAAATCAAGCGGATTGAAGTCAAGCCCGGCCATCGTCTTAGCCTGCAAATGCATCACCACCGCAGCGAACACTGGATCGTCGTCTCTGGCACAGCCAAAGTCACCTGTGACGACCAGGAAAAGCTGCTGTTTAGCAATCAATCGACCTACGTTCCCCCCTGCACTAGCCACCGCCTAGAAAATCCTGGTGTAATTTCTCTGGTTTTGATTGAAGTTCAAAACGGAGAATATCTGGGAGAAGATGACATCGTTCGTTTTCAAGACGACTATGCTCGAGCCAAATCCTAGCTCCAAAACTCATTCACCTGACGACTGCATTATTTGAAGCAAGGGTGGGTTTGATTAAAGCCCACCCTCTTTAGTCGGCCTCTGCATCCACATATCTTTAATCCTTAACGCTCGCGCTGGGTTAGCTGTAAGATTGTCCACAAAGCTATCTCTACTTCTGGCATCTATGATTCAACTGAGTCAGGCAGCGATCGCCGAAATCAATCGCCTCAAAGCTAAGCAGCGCAACCCTCAATCGCTGTTTCGTCTAGAAATTCAACCTGGTGGCTGCTCTGATCTTCACTATGTTCTCAAATTTGACAGCAGCACTGAACCAACCGACCAAGTTTTAGAATGCAAAGGACTATCCGTCGTAGTAGACTCACATAGTCTCAATTGCATCAGCGGCTTGACAGTGGATTACTCAGAAGATCTCATGGGCGGCGGATTTCGATTCCACAACCCTAACGCTACCCAAAACTGCGAGTGTGGTAATTCTTTCTCTACTCAGTAGTTGGGTACAATCTCAAGGCGTATTCCGACTTTGCTTCTTTCAATTTCACTTGACCAAATCTGCCCTAAGATTTGGGAACTGAAACGTGCGCCAAACAAATTGACAAAAGATCGTTAGAATCGCTATAGTTATAGACTGTTGCAAAGCGCAAATCGGTCAAAAGACAAAACTTAAGTGTAAGTGTCATTCCATGCCCACTATCCAACAGCTTATTAGCGACGAACGCCAGAAGGCGAAGAAGAAGACAAAATCGCCAGCTTTGAAGAGCTGTCCTCAGCGTAGAGGCGTTTGCACGAGGGTTTACACAACCACTCCCAAGAAGCCAAACTCAGCACTCCGTAAGGTTGCGCGGGTACGTTTGACCTCCGGGTTTGAGGTTACCGCATACATTCCAGGAATTGGCCACAACCTGCAAGAGCACTCCGTCGTCATGATTAGGGGTGGTCGAGTTAAGGATCTACCAGGTGTTCGCTATCACATCATTCGTGGAACTCTGGATACTGCTGGGGTAAAGGATCGCAAGCAAGGGCGCTCAAAGTACGGCGCTAAGCGTCCTAAGTCTTAAGTTGAATTCGCACACGGCACAGTCCATTCCTAAATTGCGAACTGCTCAGAGCTTCTTCTCATAAGTTATCCTTAAGACTTAGTGTTGCGCTCATCGCTGTTGATAGGTGCTTAGCGTATTGTAGGGCTTACTTTTTCTCCGCCCATCATACTTGCGTTCCAATTTAGTTTTTTTTACAAGGCAACCCAACCTCTTAATCTAAGGCTTACCATGTCTCGTCGTACAGTCATTCAAAAGCGTCCAATTCAACCTGACCCCGTTCATAATAGTCGTCTCGTTAGCATGATGGTACGGCGATTAATGAGGAGCGGAAAAAAATCTTTGGCATATCGTCTTATCTATGACGCATTTAAGGTAATCGAGGAGAGAACCGGGTCTGATCCGTTAGAGACATTTGAGAGAGCTGTACGCAACGCTACCCCGCTAGTGGAAGTCAAAGCGCGTCGGGTAGGTGGTGCGACCTATCAAGTACCTATGGAGGTTCGTTCTGACCGAGGAATCGCGTTAGCTCTTCGATGGTTAACTCAGTACTCCCGTCAGCGTTCAGGCCGGACTATGGCTAGTAAACTAGCAAATGAGCTTATGGATGCAGCTAATGAGACGGGTAGCGCGATTCGGAAGCGCGAAGAAACTCATCGGATGGCTGAAGCAAACAAAGCATTTGCTCATTACAGATACTAATTTTTTTAAGAAGGAGCCTCTGTTAAGGATCAGAGTGTATAGAATCTTAACAGAAGTATCTGAAAGAGTTTTGCGACAGAGACTAAGGAGGTAGCTGTGGCACGTAATATCCCGCTGGAGCGGATACGCAACATCGGAATTGCCGCCCATATTGACGCTGGTAAAACGACAACGACGGAGAGAATTCTGTTCTATTCTGGCGTTGTCCATAAAATCGGAGAAGTTCACGAGGGAACAGCTGTAACCGACTGGATGGCTCAAGAGCGGGAGCGGGGTATTACTATTACTGCTGCTGCTATCAGCACGAGTTGGAAGGACCACCGAATTAACATCATTGACACTCCGGGTCACGTAGACTTCACGATTGAAGTTGAGCGCTCTATGCGCGTCCTAGATGGTGTCATCGCTGTATTTTGCTCCGTTGGTGGTGTTCAACCTCAGTCGGAAACGGTTTGGCGACAAGCCGATCGCTACAGGGTGCCCCGGATTGCGTTTGTCAACAAGATGGATCGGACAGGCGCTAACTTCTTCAAAGTGTACGAACAGATTCGCGATCGCCTTCGTGCCAATGCTGTACCCATTCAGATCCCAATTGGTAGTGAAGATAGCTTCCGAGGGGTCGTAGATCTGGTAGGTATGCGTGCCCGCATCTACAACAATGACCTGGGAACTGACATTGAAGACACAGAGATTCCGGAAGATGTGCTTGAGCTTGCAACAGAATATCGCACTAAGTTGATTGAATCGGTAGCTGAAACTGATGATGCGTTGACGGAAAAATATTTAGAAGGTGAAGAACTGACTGAAGAGGAAATCCGCATCGCTTTACGAAAGGGGGCGATCGCTGGCACTATCGTTCCCATGCTGTGTGGCTCTGCTTTTAAAAACAAAGGCGTTCAGCTACTTCTAGACGCAGTAGTCGCTTATCTACCTGCTCCAACAGAAGTTCCCCCTATTCAGGGCACCCTGCCCGATGGCAGCACTGCTGTTCGTCGTGCAGATGATAGTGAGCCACTCTCTGCCTTAGCATTCAAAATCATGGCAGACCCCTATGGTCGCTTGACCTTTATTCGGGTCTATTCAGGTGTTCTCAGCAAAGGGAGCTATGTTTACAACTCGACGAAGGGTAAAAAGGAGCGAATCTCTCGCTTAATCGTACTTAAAGCGGATGAGCGTACCGAAGTAGATGAGCTTCGAGCAGGAGATTTGGGTGCTGCGCTGGGACTAAAAGACACATTCACAGGTGATACCATTTGCACCGATGACTCCCCGATTATCTTGGAATCCTTATTCATCCCTGAACCCGTAATTTCGGTTGCAGTTGAGCCAAAGACAAAACAGGATATGGAGAAGCTTTCAAAAGCTCTTCAGTCTCTCTCTGAGGAAGACCCAACTTTTCGGGTTAGCATTGATCAGGAAACAAACCAAACTGTGATTGCTGGAATGGGTGAACTCCACCTGGAGATTCTAGTAGACCGAATGTTGCGAGAATTTAAGGTAGAAGCTAATATCGGTGCCCCCCAAGTCGCGTATCGAGAAACAGTGCGTAAGGCTGTTAAAGCTGAAGGCAAATTTGTTCGTCAAAGCGGAGGAAAGGGGCAATACGGTCACGTCGTAATTGATCTAGAGCCTGGGGAACCGGGTACTGGTTTTGAGTTTGTTTCTAAGATTGTTGGGGGCACTGTACCCAAGGAGTACATCAGCCCAGCAGAGCAAGGCATGAAAGAAGCCTGTGAGTCTGGTATCCTGGCTGGATATCCAGTGATCGACCTTAAAGCTACGCTGGTAGATGGGTCTTATCACGAAGTTGACTCTTCAGAAATGGCCTTCAAGATTGCTGGCTCAATGGCAATTAAGGAAGCCGTAATGAAAGCTTCACCCGTTCTGTTGGAACCGATGATGAAAGTTGAAGTCGAGGTTCCCGAGGATTTTCTGGGTGACGTGATGGGTGATCTGAACTCCCGCAGAGGTCAGATTGAAGGGATGGGATCGGAAGAAGGAATTGCCAAAGTCACCGCTAAGGTGCCACTGGCAGAAATGTTCGGTTATGCTACTGATATCCGGTCTAAGACGCAGGGTCGGGGCATATTCTCGATGGAGTTTAGCCACTACGATGAGGTGCCTCGCAACGTGGCTGAAGCAATCATTGCTAAGAGTAAAGGGAACGCATAATCAGAAAGAGGAACACATAGATTCATGGCACGCGCAAAGTTTGAACGGACTAAACCCCATGTTAATATCGGTACCATTGGTCACGTTGATCATGGTAAAACCACTCTTACCGCTGCGATCACGATGACCCTGGCTGCTACAGGTGGTGCTAAGGCAAGAAAGTACGACGAGATCGATGCTGCTCCTGAGGAAAAGGCAAGAGGCATCACGATTAACACTGCTCACGTTGAGTACCAGACGGAAGAACGTCATTACGCTCACGTGGATTGCCCAGGGCACGCTGATTATGTGAAGAACATGATCACTGGCGCAGCACAAATGGATGGTGCAATTCTAGTTGTGTCTGCGGCTGATGGTCCTATGCCCCAGACTCGTGAGCATATTCTGCTAGCAAAGCAGGTCGGTGTACCCAACATCGTCGTTTTTCTGAATAAGCAAGATCAGGTTGATGACGAGGAATTGTTGGAGCTAGTTGAGCTTGAGGTGCGTGAATTGTTAAGCACCTATGATTTCCCTGGTGATGATATTCCCATCGTTTCAGGTTCGGCCCTGCTGGCTCTGGAAGCCTTGCTTGCGAACCCGAAAATTGTCAAGGGGGAGAACGAGTGGGTAGACAAAATCTACGCATTAATGGATGAGGTAGATGCCTACATCCCTACTCCTGAGCGTGATATAGATAAGCCTTTCCTGATGGCAGTAGAAGACGTTTTCTCAATTACAGGTCGTGGAACTGTTGCAACAGGACGAATCGAGCGTGGCAAGATCAAGGTCGGTGAGACAGTCGAGCTAGTTGGTATTAGGAATACTCGCAGTACGACGGTTACAGGGGTTGAGATGTTCCAGAAGGTTCTAGAGGAAGGAATGGCTGGAGATAACGTCGGAGTTCTGCTTCGTGGTATTCAGAAGGCCGACATCGAGCGTGGCATGGTACTTGCTAAGCCCGGTTCGATTACCCCTCATACCCAGTTTGAGTCTGAGGTTTACATTCTGAAGAAGGAAGAGGGTGGTCGCCATACCCCATTCTTCCCTGGCTATCGCCCTCAGTTCTATGTCCGTACAACCGATGTGACTGGTACGATCAGTGCATTTACTGCGGATGATGGCAGCGAAGCTGAGATGGTAATGCCTGGCGATCGCATCAAGATGACGGTTGAGCTGATCAACCCGGTTGCAATTGAGCAGGGAATGCGCTTTGCGATTCGGGAAGGTGGACGAACCGTAGGTGCGGGTGTCGTTTCTAAGATCATTAAGTAGCTCCAGCTACTGAACCTTTTTCGTCAGCAGCCAGCTTTTAGGTTTGGCTGCTGATAGTTTTTTACCTTGCTAATTCATCCAACGGAGCTAGTCAAATCCTAGTTTGTTGAGATGAGCCTAAATTAACTGAACCTGGACAACTGAAGTAGAATCATGGCAACCATTCAACAGCAAAAAATTCGTATTCGCCTGAAGGCATTCGACCGCCGCCTTTTGGATACCTCCTGTGAGAAGATTGTTGATACTGCAAACCGGACAAACGCTACAGCAATCGGTCCGATTCCTCTCCCGACTAAGCGTCGGATCTACTGCGTATTGCGATCGCCTCACGTAGACAAAGACTCTAGAGAGCATTTTGAAACACGCACTCATCGTCGCATCATTGATATTTATCAACCTTCCTCTAAAACGATCGATGCCCTCATGAAGCTGGATTTGCCTGCTGGCGTTGACATTGAAGTTAAGCTATAAAGCTCTCAGCGGTTAAACTTCTCCTCACCAACAAAATCGGGGATGTGCCTCCAGAAGCACATCCCCGATTCCCCCAAAATGCATTACTTTCTAGAACCAACGATATCAGAAGAGCGTGGGTTGCTTCATATCAGCCTGTAGCTCAGTCTTTAGTAGTAGATTTACGGTTTTAGCCTTTTTACAGACTGGAAGGATGCGATAGACTATTGAGGTAGTATTCTACTATTCACACGCTTGACCTGTTTCCGAAAGCAGTTGATAAGGTTAACCCCTGATCGTATTAAATCCCTAATGGGGATTAGGATTTCAATGACATCTTCTTCATCAGTTGCTGTTCGAGAGCTTCCACTTTTTCCACTGTCTGAAGTAGTACTATTTCCGAACAAGCCGCTTCCACTCCACATTTTTGAGTTTCGCTATCGGATCATGATGAATACCATACTCCAGAGCGATCGCCGCTTTGGGGTTTTAATGGTTGATCCGGTAGAAGGCCATGTCGCGAAGGTTGGCTGCTGTGCAGAGATTGTCCACTTTCAGCGCCTTCCAGACGACCGCATGAAAATTATGACGATGGGGCAGCAGCGGTTTCGCATCCTTGAATATGTTCGTGAAAAGCCCTACTATGTTGGGCTGGTCGAATGGATCGAAGACCAGCCAACCGACAAAGACCTAAGAACTTTATCAACTGAAGTTGATAAGCTCCTGCGAGACGTTGTTCATCTCTCTGTCAAGCTGACAGGGCAGGAGATTGAGCTACCTGATGATGTTCCCGATCTGCCCATTGAGCTGTCCTACTGGGTTGCAAGCAATCTCTACGGTGTAGCGATGGAACAGCAGGCTCTTCTAGAAATGCAGGACACAGCGGCTCGGCTAGAGCGTGAAGCTGAAATTTTGACTTCTACTCGCAACCATTTGGCGGCTAGAACTGCTTTGAAAGATGCTTTGAAGTGAAGTAAGGCTAGTTTACTGGTCGCTTAGGCGGGGAGAATTGTGTAGCTGCCAAAGACTTTTAGGGTTTCTGCACAATCGCTAAGTTCTGATAGAGCAGATTGCGTCGCTGGATCTTTTGCATCGGCTTCAATGTCAATAAAGAAAAGATACTCTCCAAGCGATCGCTTGGTAGGGCGCGATTCTATTCGACTCAAGTTGATACCTCGTTCTGCAAAGGATTGAAGCGGTCTGACCAACGCTCCTGGCAAATTAGCGGAAAGGCTAAATGCTAGCGAAGTGTAGCTGCCTCCTGGAGATGGCTGCAAGCTCAACACCCAGAACCGGGTGCAGTTATCGGGGTAGTCATTGATTGGATGAGCTAAGACAGGTAGCTTATGAAGTTGGGCAGCCCGCTCAGACGAGATTGCTCCAATCCTAGAGTTTTGCTCAAGATATTGCAGAGCCTCTGTTGTAGAATTTGTGGGGATAAGCTGTACGGTGGGCAAAATTTTTTCCAGCCAGCCTTGACACTGGGCTAGAGCTTGGGGATGGGAATAGATAGTTTGAATTTGCTCTAAAGTTGGACTGTGAGACATGAGAGCATGGGAGATAGGTAACACCAGAGCCTTCTGAATCCGCAGGGTGTCAAGCTGCCAAAGGGTGTCCAGGGTGACCGTCACACTGCCTTCAATTAAATTTTCGACCGGGACTACTACAAAATCGGTTTCTCCAGATGCCGCTGCTCTCAGCGTTTGGGTGATACTGGGATAGGGACAGAGTAAAGATTCTTCCTCAGTTTCTTCTAGCAACCACTTGCCCCAAGTCAGGGCTGCTGCTTCAGCGTAGGTTCCTGGAGATCCGAGATAGGCAATCGATCGTGCCATGGCTGATAAGTATTGGAGAGCAACTCTTTGAAGACAGAAGTGAAATAATTGAAACTTTCTATTAAGTACGATCAGGTCTAAGCTATTAAAATACCTATACTTCGTAAGATTAAGGTCGTTTTCTGGGAAAGTATGTAAAATTTAGTTAACGAGTAGGGAAGCATTCAACCATTCTTTAATCGTCTTATGCCTATCCGATTTAACGCCTCCCAGTCCGTTGAAATTGCTGTAGCGGATCAGCCCATCCCAATTCAGCACTATTTGCGTCAGCCCCAGCGCTTAGTTAAGGCGCTGGTTGATCCAAGTCGAATTGAGCAGTTGAGTTCAGAAAATTTTCGCTTGAAGATGCGTCCTCTGAACTTTATGATGCTCAAAGTTCAACCCACAGTTGACATGAGAATTTGGGCAGAGCCAAACGGCACGATTCGGGTGGAGTCACTGGCTTGCGAAATTCGAGGGGTGGAGTACATAAACCAGAGATTTGACCTTAATCTTGCTGGGCAGTTGACCCCGCAGCTAAAGGGCAACGTGACCTACCTTGTGGGTAGAGCAGATCTAGAAGTGCTGGTTGAGTTGCCGCCGCCCTTGCTATTTACACCAAAGTCACTGCTAGAAGCAACAGGCAATGGTTTGCTGCGGAGTGTTTTGCTCACCATCAAACAGCGACTAGTGCACCAGCTTTTGTCCGACTACTGCACCTGGGCTGTTGCTCAGAAGGAAGAGGTCGTACCAGGAAGGCGATCGCTCCTATCTCCTAATACACCTATTGCTTAGCTGCTCAGCACATTTCCAAAGCGCATTTTTGAGGTATTGCAATAGCTTTGCAGGGGCTAAACGACAGACGATGCTGTCGGCACACCCCTAGCTGCTCTAGACCTAACCTATGCTTGGCAGTGCCGTACCCCTTGTTTGTTGCCAGGTCGTATCCTGGATACTTAGCAGCAAGTCTGACGATCAGCGCATCTCGCCAAACTTTTGCAAGAATGCTGGCAGCGGCGATCGCCGCCGATTGTTGATCACCCCTCACTAGAGTTTGATGAGGCATCGGCAAGCCCTGAACCCTTTGATTACCGTCTATTAGACAAAAATTGGGTTGGGGGTTAAGTTGAAGAATGGCGCGGCGCATAGACAGCAACGACGCTTGCAGAATGTTTAGCCGATCGATTTCTTGAACTGAGGCGATACCAATTTGGTAGTCCGTCGCCAAAATTTTAATCTGCTTAGCAAGCAGCTCCCTCTGCGAAGGAGTAAGCTGCTTGCTATCTGCTAGACCCGCATCAAGTAAATCAGCCTCAGCCCAGTCTGACAAAATGACTGCGGCTGAAACGACCGGACCAAACAAAGCTCCTCGACCTACTTCATCAACTCCAGCAACAAGCTGAAAATTGTCAGATGCTTCAGGTAGCTTCAAATGGCTCAACTGCAACTGAATCACGCCTAACTATCAACCACTGCATTCGCAGCATTTTCTGACTCAACAGCCGAGGAACGGCGGCGACGGCGGCGAGACGAGCCATTTCCATCCGCGGCATCGGCACCGACCTCAGGAATCGTCATCTCAAGCGATGGTTCTGGTTCCAATGAAGCCAAACCTACATCTGCTTCATCATTGGCAGAAAAGTTCGAGCGAGATGGAGGCGCTTCCTCTGCTTCAGACTGCATAAATGCGTCGGGTGGAAAGATCGTTGTCACCGTTGCTCCGTTGTTAACGCGGGAACTCTCCCCAGGCAATGTAACCGTAACGACAGCAGACTTCGGATCTCTCACTTCCTCAGTTGCTAATACTAAAGGCGAAACGCCCATTAAGGCGTAGACATCTTGTTCTTCGAGCGTCATTTCAACTTGGATAATCTGGGGAGGTTCAGCAGCAGGCTTGTCTCGTCGATTGGATGAGCGACTTCGATCAGGTTTTTCGCTTCGATTCTCCTTAGGAATTAGGGTAGGCAGTACCGTCTCTTCGGTTACAGGTAGTTCAGACTCAGCGTCAGGTTCCGCTCGAACAGAGCCGCCCACCCTCGCAACTGGTTCTCCAACTCGAATCCGGCTGCGGCGGCGGCGACGGTTATTAGCTCCACCCCGCTCTTGGTAGCTAGGATGGTTGGTTAGGTCTAGCTCCTGCAAATCTTGAGACGGATCTGCGTCAAACTCATCTCTTTGACCGTCCCAGTTCTCCCGTAGCTGCGGTGTGCGGCTCTCAGGCGCAGCATATTCACGAGTTGGCTCAACAAACTCTTGAAGCTGGCGCTCTGATTCACCTGGAAGATGGACTAGATGACCCAATCCGCCGCAGGTTGGGCAGGTTTGCCCAAACAGTTCGTAGATGTTTTGTCCCTGACGTTTGCGGGTTAGCTCGACTAGACCTAGCTCAGAAAGTTGAGCGATTTGAGGTCTGGCTTTATCTGCTCTCAGAGCTTTGTTAAACTGCTCTAAAACTTGCAGTTGGTCACGACGGGAATCCATGTCAATAAAATCGACAATGATGACTCCAGCAATATTGCGAAGGCGCAGTTGTCGCGCAATTTCAACGGCGGCTTCAGAATTTGTCCATAGAACCGTTTCACGCGCCGTTGCCGATCGGGTAAAAGAGCCAGAGTTCACATCAATGACGGTTAATGCCTCCGTCCGTTCAATGATGATATAGCCACCGGAGGGCAGATCGACTCTGGGTTTAAGCGCTTCCCGAATCGCTGCGTTGACGCGGAAATATTCCAGAATTGAAGCGCGATCGCGGTGATGATCTACCAATACACCCTGAGGTGTCCTGCCGCCACTCCAGCTAACTAAGTGCTGCTTGACCCGTTTCATCCCAGTGTGAGAATCAACCACAATCCGATTCACATCGGCGCTGTAAACATCCCTTAGAACCCGCTGAATAAAATCGTCATCGCGATTTAACAGGCTGGGTGGGCGGGTTGTCACCGCTTCTTGCTGAATATTCTCCCACTGCTTTTGCAGAGCTTCTAAATCTTCAATAATGGCTTCTTCTGCCACACCCTCAGCTTCGGTACGAACAAGTAACCCCATGCCAGCGGGTTTGATCAGGACTGCCAACGCTCGCAAGCGATTGCGCTCGTTTTCGTTACGAATGCGGCGCGACAGATTAACACCTCGACCAAACGGCATGAGTACGAGATAACGTCCCGGAAGACTAATGTTTCCAGTCAAGCGAGGGCCCTTGTTACCTGTCGGCTCCTTCATGACCTGCACCAACACCTTCTGCTGAGGTGCTAGCAGTTCAGTAATGGAGCCAGCGGCACGCTTTAACCTGAGCGGGCCCAAATCTGTTACGTGGATGAATCCATTGCGCTCAGCATCTCCAATGTTGACAAAGGCAGCATCGATCCCAGGTAGTACATTCTCGACTACACCTAAATAAATATCGCCAACTTGATGGCTACCTGTTGCAACGATAAGTTCCTGAATTTGGTCTTCTGAAAAAACAGCAGCAATCCGGTGCTGTTCGGCAATAATAATTTGCTTCGGCATTCAACTTCCTCGAATATTTACAGCAAAGCAAGAGGCACTAGCCTCATCAGCACCGCCTGCTTTCCTGGTAATAAAACAACGTGTTGGGAAAATCGCAATCATGACATGGAGGCAACGAAGCTGCTCCTTATCCTTAGAACAAAACTATCAAGAGACTCAGCAACCCCAGAATGGCTGAATCCCTCAAACAAACCTCGAACCCACAGCCAACTAAACCAAACCTGGAAAGATACCCTCCGCTGGGAGTTAGGCATCTGTGATGAACCAGAGGGTGAACGGAAAGCCTTGCAGAAGCAGACTGCGCCCGACCTGCGTTGCCGATTAAACCACTGGCAACCCTGAAGGCTCTCAATCCACGACAGCTTCTTTGAATTGAATTATAGCGTGGAGCAGCGATAATGCCACTAGAAGTAAGAAATTTATGGGAGGTTAGACGCTCGAGTACATCCAGCAACCCATTACTCAACCCCTATGGGAGACAAGAAGAGTTGGCTTCGATGGGTATGCAGCAATTGAAACTGTCGTCGAGCCATTTGCTCTAGCATATACACTATCTGCTCTGGGCGCATCAAACTGCCGTCATTGCGACAGCTACCTACATATCGGAGAATGGCTCGAGATTCAGCCTGGTGATGCAGAATATCAGAAGGCAAGTCCTGAGAAGCTGCATCTCCGACCAGGGACAGTTCGAATAGGCGATCGCACAAATTAACCTGCTTTACCTTACCCGATTTTGTGGTCTGCTCCAGATAAATTTCTTTTGCCCCTTTGACCATTTCTATCCAAGCTTGCCACTGTGCCGCCAACAAAGGCATGGCATCAGAAGGGTTGTCAGTCAAGGCATGAACCGCAATATAGTACTCTGCCCGCTCTAGCAGCTTAGTGGCAGATGCAGCAGTGGGGGCGATCGCCTCTACTCGGTAAATTGGCACATCTACTGGCAAAGCCGCTACCAACCTTTCCTGAAACTCAGCCAAATCTACGGTTTTAGTCAGCTCAAAGTCTACTATCTCACCCGAACTGCTTGCCCCAAGCGACAGAGCATTGGCAATTGAAATTCGGGGAGAAGGATGAAAGCCTCCTGTAAAAGCGATGGGTAGAGCCGCTCGCCGCACCGCCCGGTCGAATAGGCGCACCATATCCAAATGGCTTACCAGAACCATATCGCCCTGCTTGCCAAACCAAACTCGAAGCCGCTGGACTCGTTCCTGGTTTGGCTTGAAGTGTCCCTCAAACTGAGGAATTGGCAGGGGCTGAATCACCACATTGTGTCCAAAATCCGCTCCGCATACGCCACAGTGAGAGCAGCTGTCGAAAGAACAATCTGGCACGATGGCGGCTTCTAAAGCCCGCTGCAAGTCAGCTTTGAGCCACTGCTTATCAATACCTGTATCGATATGATCCCAGGGTAAGGGAGCATCGAGGGAAGGATGAGGAATAAGGGATGGGAGAGGATTTTCTATTAAGGCAGAAGAATTTTCGGGTTGGCTCGTCGAGTTACTGTTCAGACTGTTGTTCGGCTGCAATGTCCCCTCTATCAAATTCCATTCACCGCTTTCAACCTGGCGGTATTTCCAGGTCAGCCCTGATTCAGCGATCGCCTGTGTCCAAGCAGCAAAAGCGCGATCGAGACTTTCCCACCAAGCGTCCATTCCGGCCCCCAGTTCCCAAGCACGACGAATGACGACAGAGAGACGGCGATCGCCTCGCCCAACGAAATCTTCCATCGCTGAAAGCCGCACGTCGGTAAAATTAGCTTTTAGTCCCCGAATCGTCCGAAATTCCTGGCGCAGGAGCTTCTGCTTGCGCTCAAACTCAGATGTTGAAACCGAATGCCACTGAAACGGAGTATGCGGTTTGGGCGTGAAGTTAGAAATGGTTACGTTAAAGCTTAACTTCCGCCTACCTGGGGTGCTGCACTCTTGAAGCCACCGAATTGTCTCGGCAATGCCCAACACATCAACATCTGTCTCTCCAGGCAGTCCAATCATAAAATAGAGTTTAACCTTGTCCCACCCTTGCTCGTGGGCAGTTTTAACACCCCGCAGCAATTCCTCATTAGTTAATCCCTTATTGATGATGTCCCGCATTCTCTGGGTGCCAGCTTCGGGAGCAAAGGTCAAGCTCCCCTGTCGGTTTCCCCCCAAAATATTGGCAATATTTTCATCAAACCGATCGACTCGCTGACTGGGTAGAGACAGTGAAATGTTTTCGTCCTTGAGTCGATTTTTGATTTCCATACCGACCGCAGGCAAAGCCAAATAGTCAGAGCAGCTTAATGACAGAAGCGAAAACTCACTATAGCCCGTCGCTCTCATTCCTTGCTCAATCGCTTCTACAACCTGCTCTGGCTCAACGTCACGGGCAGGGCGAGTCAGCATACCGGGTTGGCAAAAGCGACAGCCACGAGTGCAGCCTCGGCGGATTTCGATGACGAGACGATCGTGCACTGTCTCAATATAGGGAACCAAACCCATCGAATAAGCAGGCATGGGGTCGGCAACCCGTCGCAAGATTCGATTTGGTACATCAGGTCGGTTCGGCCGAGTGGAGCCATCCGTACTCATGCTATAAAACTGCGGTACATAGACTCCGGGCACCTGTGCCAAATCTAGCAACAGCGCTTCTCGGCTGAGTCCGGCGGCTTTGCCTTCTTCCAACACCAGACCAATTTCGGGTAATAGCTCTTCTCCGTCTCCTAAAGCAATAAAGTCAAAGAATTCAGCGTAAGGCTCCGGGTTAGAAGTAGCAGTTTGTCCACCCGCAAAAATTAGCGGATAGCGATGACCTGCCGGGTTAGCTCCTCTTTCCTGCCAGGTGAAGGGAATGCCAGCCAAATCTAGCATTTCCAGAACGTTAGTAGCTCCTAGCTCATAGCTAAGGCTAAATCCCAAAACATCAAATTCGGTTAGCGATCGCCTTGACTCAACTGCAAATAGTGGAGCGTTAGCTTGCCGCAGCTTAGCAGATAGGTCAGGCGCGGGTAGATAGGCGCGATCGCACAACTGCCTGGGCTGAGCATTTAAGATGCTATAGAGAATGACGTGTCCCAAGTTTGAAGCACCCACCTCATAAACTTCGGGATAGGTCAATACCCAACGCACCGCTGATGTATTCCAATCCTTGTGAACTGCACCCAACTCGTTGCCCAAGTAACGGGCAGGTCTAGCAATTTCTGGGGATAACAACTTTTCAACCGCAACCGTCACAGTAAGTTCAATTCCAGCGCTAGGACTAAGCTTTACTCATCCACTATACTGGACGTTCCAGAAATCAATCCAATCCCTCTAATTGCTATTACTTCCTCCCCTGGTTGACGATCAGGATTATGGATTAAGTAAGACCCGATATTTTTTTGAAGTGCCGCGCGGCACTTCAAAAAAATATCGCAGGTTAATTAGTTCGCGATCCTCAGATACTAAGAGGTTAGGGATGTATTTCAATTAAGCTGGGGGGCATCCCTAAGAAACTGTTTGTAAACAAAGATTTAGATCCCCCCAAATCCCCCTTCAAAAGGGGGACTTCAAGCTTTTGGTTCGGTTCCCTCCTTTTTAAGGAGGGTTAGGGAGGATC
>Ga0224723_1000091_pt1 | contig 55156 bp, 56 predicted proteins | sample Balambano_FR2_Me_FD_161647 | JGI IMG/M metagenome (GOLD analysis project Ga0224723, IMG submission 161647) | Freshwater sediment microbial communities from Lake Towuti, South Sulawesi, Indonesia - Balambano_FR2_MetaG | ecosystem: Environmental > Aquatic > Freshwater > Lake > Sediment | place... | reverse complement strand
GGGGTACGCTGGCCGTACAGACTATCCTTATACCAGTATTGGGCGAGCTCTGGTAGACGATGGCAAGCTATCGGCAGACAACTTGTCTCTACCCAACCTGATTGCCTATTTTGAGACCCACCCCGAAGACCTAAATCACTATCTACCTAAAAACCAACGGTTTATCTTCTTCAAAGAAACCGATGGGGGCTCACCCACAGGTAGCCTGAGTGTTCCAGTTACAGCAGGACACTCTATCGCCACAGACAAGTCCCTGATGCCGCCGGGAGCGATGGCGATGATTCAGTTGCCTTTACCCCAGCCGCACTCGGATGGAACCTGGGGCACAGCGGCAATGACTCGCCTGGTGCTCGATCAAGATACTGGCGGTGCCATCCTTGGCCCAGGCCGAGTGGACTTATTTGTCGGTTCTGGCCCAGCGGCAGGCGAGTTAGCCGGTCGCATCAACAGCCCAGGACGGCTGTTTTATCTATTGTTGCGCCTCTAGTCTCGGTAGTGGGCAGTCCTACCTGAATGATGTGGTTCACCAGTCTCACTGGAAAAGTCTGCAATGATTTGACCTGTTCGCAGAGATGGGGCAAATGTTGTAAAGGATAAACCCGCTTTGGGTAGAGGTTTTCTCCAGTCTTTAATTCATACTGAAAGTGATGCCAGGGGCAATCCACTACCCCCCGCCAAATTTGCCCCCCCTCTAGCGACAACTGTTGATGGCCGCACAAACCATACAGGGCGTAAATTTGCCCGCCATCATTGCCAATTAAAATGGGCCAAGAGTTTACCCAAAGCAGTTTCGATTTCCCCGGCGGAACTTCGTTGATGGCGAGGCAATCGACATATCGAATTGAATCGGTAGTTGAGATAGCCATTTTAGCGCTACATTAGCCACCATGCCCGTTAGTGGGCACTACCATGAACCGCGAAGTATAGGGCGATTCACCGGGATGACCTCTGCGGAAATGCCCCGATGGGCCTTCCCCAAGAAATTCGCTGAACCAGGCTTCGTGCTCAATTTCCTCGTTCAAAATAGCCAGCGATAATTCATAGGTACGGTGGTCTTTACCAAAGGTCATATTGCAGATTTCGGTATAGACGCGAATGGCACACCGTTCCGCTTCTACGAGTACTGTAAGTAGCTCCTTAATGTCTCTAGGATTATTGGGCAAATAAGCATCTGGGCAAGCGGCCATTGTGCAAAAATCTTGAATATCGCGGGGAATTTCTCCTCCCAGTTCATAAATGCGAGGCACCAAGGCTTCAAAATGGTTTCGGTCTTCCAATCTAGCGTCTTCGATAATTTCTTTTAACCCTTCCCCTTCTAGCCCAATAGCATTCACTCGCAGAATTGTGTAGTAGAAATAAGTGGTAAATTCTGCTGATGCGGCCCGAATGAGTTTATCTACGAGAGCGTTTACATCCACTCCAGACTGTTCTACCATTTGCAGTGCAACTTTAGCCATGATTCAGACTCCTTTAGGTTGCCTAAGTGTTGTTAGCTAGTAGTTCAAGCTGCCGGATAAGGCAGACTGTGATTCCAGTAAGGTCTTCCAAAGATGAATTAGTACAACTGACTCTGGGGGCGACTCAGCGTTAGGATTCAGGTAGGTCAGCATAGTTTTAGCGTTGGCCACCGTGAGGCTATCTTGAGCGCTCAAAGGTTCTAAAAAAACTTTGTCAATACGGCCATTAACAACCAGCATAGAATACCGCCTTGAGCGTTTTCCCATTCCCTGACGGCGTCTGTCTACCAGCATGCCAAGTTTTCGAGAAAACTCTCCACTCCCGTCTGGAACAATCGTTATGTCATCAATGTGTTCCTGATCAATCCACTCCTGCATCACAAACGGGTCATTCACAGAGACACAAACGATATCGTCAACTCCATTGTGCTTAAATAGCTCTGCATGATAATGAAAATCAAGGAGTTGTAACGATGAATAAAGCGGAGCAAACGCGCCCGGAATACCAAAGACTATAATGGTTTTCTGGGCGAAAAATTCTCTACTTCTGAAAGGCTTGCAGTGTCTATTTTCCCACAGACAGAATACTACGTCTGGAATGGCACGTCCTTCAATGCATGGGCTACCAAGCATAGGATCTCCTCCAAAGATATTGGAGCGATATTTAATCTGGAAGCAGATAATTCCTGGCTTTTATGGCCGTGTAGTTTTACCTATTGCTCCAAACACTATTACCATTAATAAAATGCTAACGACTGCTCCTTAAGCTGTAGAGATAGGCTTAGAAAATGAAACAAAGTTTTACAGCTAATTGATTTTCCCTAAGCGGCGTTAGTTTTCCTTCATCCTAAAATTCTCAATTTGAAAAATATAAAGATTAGGTGATTTGAGAGTCACAAATAAGCGATTCACAGTTAGATCCTGTGCCTCTATGGTTGTCTAGCTTAGGCTGGGAGCCAACCCCTAACCATAACCTTTACGCTGTTTCGCTAAGGCTGGTTAAGTGCCTCCCCTATAACAGGAGTGCTATCCTATACGGGATGTGTTGCGGGATTAGTCACGTGCGCCAGGTCTGCGACTGATTTTTGGGATGGTGCTGCCATCGCTTATATGCTGCCGCTCAATTAACCTATGGACACTGCTTTCGAGCTGACGCTACAAATTGTGCTCACGGTTTTAGCCGGGGTTGCAGCTCAAGTAGTGGGAGAGTTGATGCAGGTTCCCAGCATTATTTTTTTGCTGCTGTTTGGCATTGGGCTGGGGCCAGATGGGGTGGGCCTGCTGCATCCCCAGGAGTTGGGGGTGGGACTAGAAGTTATTGTGGCGCTGAGCGTAGCGCTGATTTTGTTTGAAGGTGGCCTCAGCCTAGAACTGAGGGAACTGGATCAGGTATCTAACAGCCTTCGCAATCTGGTTACTTTGGGCGTGTTCATCACGTTGTTAGGAGGGGGTATTGCCGCCCACTGGTTGGGTGAGTTTCCCTGGACGCTGGCCTTTCTCTATGCTTCGCTCGTGGTGGTCACTGGCCCTACGGTAGTTACCCCTCTGCTGCGCCAGGTCAAGGTAGATCGCAAGGTGGCAACTCTGCTGGAAGGAGAAGGAGTCTTGATTGACCCCGTAGGCGCGGTTCTGGCGGTTGTGGTGCTAGGGATTATTTTGAATGGGGATGCCGATCCAGGCTCAATTATCGGTGGATTAACCGTGCGGTTGGGCATTGGGATTTTAATTGGCGCAATTGGAGGCGGGTTGATGGGGTTTTTCCTCAAGCGAGTCAGCTTTCTAAGTGAAGATTTGCGTAACTTAGTTGTGCTGGGCGGGCTATGGGGGATTTTTGGTCTGGCTCAGACTATTCGCAGCGAGTCGGGGTTGATGGCGACAGTGGTAGCGGGGATTTTGGTGCGATCGCTCTCCGTTCCTGATGAGCGACTGCTGCGCCGCTTCAAAGGCCAGTTGACCGTGTTGGCGGTGTCAGTGCTGTTTATTTTGCTGGCCGCCGATCTCTCGATTGCTAGCGTCTTTGCCCTTGGTTGGGGAGCCATAGGTACCGTGCTGCTGCTAATGGTGGTGATCCGACCTATCAATATCTGGCTTTGCACCCGCACCAGCGACTTGAACTGGCGACAGAAAGCCTTTTTAAGCTGGGTTGCTCCCAGGGGGATTGTGTCTGCCTCAGTAGCCTCTCTGTTTGCCATTCTGCTCACCGAGCGCGGCATTAGCGGTGGTGATGCCATTAAAGCCCTGGTGTTTCTCACCATCATTATGACTGTGCTGGTGCAGGGGCTAACGGCCCGTTTTGTAGCTCGCTGGTTAGGGCTAACCAAAGCTAATGCCGTGGGCGCTGTAATTGTAGGGTGCAGTCCCTTGAGTTTGCTGATTGCGCGGCTGATTAAGGATTATGGCGATCCAGTCGTACTGATTGATACCAATGAATTGGCTAGGGATGACGCAGCTAAAGAGGGCATCGATGTTCTCATCAGTAGCGCCCTCGATCACGATGCTCTGGAGCAGGCTGGCCTAAACAAAGCCGGTACCTTTTTAGCGATGACTAAGAATGGCGAAGTCAATGCCGTGGTGGCCCAGCGGGCGCTGGAGGAGTTCCAACCACCACGAGTAATTGCGGTCATGCCTAAGGATAAAGAGATAGAGGATTTACTGAGTCAAGGCCAGCTTAAAGAAGCGAAAACGCCAAAACTATCCCTCAAGAAGTGGAACACCTACATTACTGATGGGGAGGTGCTATTGGGCGAAACCTGGCTGCGGGAAGACGACACCGATCTACAGCAAGCTCATCTGGCCGCACTGATTCGTAGCGGAGAGATGATACCGCTTTTGGTAGAACGAGAGGGAACTTTACAGGTGGCCATTGGCCGCGAGTCGTGGCGAGTGGGAGATCGCATCATTTACCTTTTGCACGATGCCAAGCCTAAACTCCTGAAACGATTAGCTGGCGGCATTCAACCCACTAAGCTCACCCTCGAAACACTTCCGGCTGTAGAAGAAATTCCTTTAATTAGGGCAGAACTTAGGGCAGAACCAGAAGAGGCTCCACCAGAGCCACCAGCATCTATAGCTCCTTCAACTCCGCCTACAGTGCCAGAACCACCATCCCAAAATGGCCAAGCATCCACACCTCCGGAAGATAGCCAGGATGAAACCGCCCCAGTGCCTCCTCCTACCTCTCAAGACTGACAATCCGGACTAGTATCTCACCAATCCACAAACCCACTGGCGAATCTTGGCTTCAGTCAAGTTTGCCGTAGGTTGCTCTGGGGCCACCTCAGTATTGGTCTGCCGACAGTCGTAGCGCTGCGCTGGCTGTTTCTGGCCATCCACACTGACCGTGACTCGGTACTCCCAAGGGTACTTGGCGCTGCGTTTAATAGATTCCAGACAGAGCTGATGACCATCTAAAGTCTGGCATTTAGGCGCAGCCTCAACCGGACTTGGATAAGCCATCACCACCCCCCCAACCAGGAACAGCCCCATCAGGAACCTCCACAGTCGGCTATAGGTTGGTTGGTTACTCCTGAACCAGCGTTTCATTCGAGCGCTACCTCAAGTCATAACCAAATAAATTGGGATCGACATCAGCCAGATTTAGCTCGCTCAACCCGTACTCGGCCCAGCGACGATCTACCAGGGCTGCGGTGTCAGGGTCTGGAATAAGTTCATCGTTCCAGGGACGGTCGGTTTCGGGGTAAACCTTAGTAGTGGCGTCAATGCCCATGCGGCTGCCAAGTCCTGGCTTTTCTGTAGCAAAATCAAGGCGATCAAAGGGGTTGTTGGGCAGAATGAACACATCCCGTACCGGATCCACCTTTGAGGTAACAGCCCACATTACCTGGCGCGGGTCGCGGATGTTGATGGATTTATCCACCACAATCACAAACTTGGTGTAGCTGAACTGAGGCAGCGCCGACCAAAACGCTAGGGCCGCGCGTTTGGCCTGACCGGGATAGGTTTTCTCGATAGATAGCACGGCGGCTTTGTAACTTAGCCCTTCCATCGGCAGGAAGAAGTCCTGAATTTCGGGTACCTGCTGGCGCAGAATAGGCGTGTAAATGCGATTGAGGGCGATCGCCATCATGGCGTCTTCCTTCGGTGGGCGACCGCTGAAGGTAGTCAGGTAAATTGGGTTGTTGCGGTGGGTCATGCAGTGAAACCGCAACAGTGGGGCCTGCTCGTTAACACCTCCGTAGTAGCCAATGTGGTCTCCAGCCGGGCCATCCACAGCAGTTTCTCGTGGGGTAATGGTGCCTTCCAGCACAATCTCTGACTCTGCGGGCACTTCTAGGTCAACAGTTTTACACTTGGCCAAATGAATGCCCTTGCCTGCGTAGAGTCCGGCAAACAGCCACTCCGATAAATCAATTGGCAGCGGAGTGGCGGCGGCTAGAATAACCAGGGGATCAACCCCGATGGCTACTGCAACCTCCAGCTTTTGGCCCAGTTCGGCAGCTTTTCGAAGATGACGGCTGCATCCCCGCACCGAGAGCCACTGGACGGTCATTGTATTTTTAGACTGTAGTTGCAAGCGATAGACGCCCACATTGGGAATACCACTTTCGGGATCTTTCGTAATCATCAATCCCAACGTCACGACCTTGCCAGCATCCCCTGGATACACGTGCAGCATAGGAATCTGAGTTAAATCCACAGCCTCATCCTTGAGCACCACCTGGTGGCAGGGCGGCAGCAGGTCGCGCACGGGTTTCGCTTTAACTACATCAAACAGTGCCTTGCCTAACCCCACCGCCTGAGAAAACTTCTTAGGCGGACGGGGCTGATAGAGCAGCGCCAGTTTCTCTCCCAAGCGCTCCAGCTCGGCGGGGTGTTCCATATTCATGGCCCAGCATACCCGTTCAACAGTGCCCAGTACGTTAATCGCTAAGGGCATCTGCGCTCCCTTGACATTTTCAAACAGTAGCGCTGGCCCACCTCCCAAAAGTAAGCGATTGGCAATTTCAGCCACCTCTAAATGGGGATCAACCAGCGCTGTAATGCGCCGAAGCTGTCCTCGCTGGTCCAGCAGGGTTAAAAACTGTCGCAGATCTCTTGGCATCGTAACCGAATGTTAAGGGCTGTTTCTATATTATGCAGGGCTAGGGGTTGGGTATCGGGTACCTGATACCCAATACCTGATGCTTAACATCAAACCCTGGTTATCACCCCCAGTGGCCTCACCAAATGGCCAAACTTAACGCAAGATAATAAATGTGAGATGCCCCAAAGCCATAGTGAATTCTTAAGTACTATTCATGACTACTAAACTGTTTTTTGGACTGCTATTATTAAGCGCTTTAACGCTAACAGCTTGTAGCAGTCGCCTCGATATAGCCAGTACCGAGGCTATGATTAAGACCGATATCGAGCGCCAGGGCCGGCGGCTGTCGCTGAAGGAGGTGCGCTGCCCTACCGATGTTACTCGACAAGCTGGGGCTTACTTTCGTTGTGTTGGTGAACTCAACCCAGAAGAGACATTTACCATCAACGTTGTTCAGCAAGACTCTCAGGGCAATGTCACCTGGGATGTGCCCAATTCCAAGGCTCTGCTTAACCTAGCTAAGGTAGAGGAAAGCCTTCAGCAAGGGCTGGCTGAGGCTATTGGAAAACGCGCGCTAATCGACTGTGGCACAGCTATCTATCGAGTAAATCAGCCGGGAGATCGTTTTGAATGCAAAGTCGTCGGTGGCCTTGTAGATGGCCCTAACGCTATTAACTCTGTGTTAGTTAAGGTTGATGCTAACGGCAACCTAGACTGGCAGGAAATGCGCACCTCCGGCCCAGTTGCCTTAGCTAGCCCCTCCACCAACAGCTCTGCTGCCCCTCAAGCCACATCAGCGCCAGGGCAGCCAGCCACTAGCTCAACAACCCCCTCTGCTCCTGGTCAGTCACCTGGTGTAGCTAACACTACTTCAACTGGCCCTACTGGACGCCCCATAAGCCGCCCCTATGTTCCTGGGGATGATGATTGACCGAGGTAAGCCTTAATTATCGGCTCTTTATATTTCCTGACGATGGATAACAATGGTTAGAATGGTGGGCAATTGATAATGTTAATGCTCTCGATTAATCTTCTCTTAAACTTCAAATCCATTAGCCTTAATTTCCTAGGCCGTTGTCTTTCGATAGTCTAGTTATATTGGTCATACTGGTCTTTACCGTTGCACCCTATTTCGTCGTAGCTTAACCGCTTAAACAACACCGCTTAAACAACTATGACAACTGTTTTAGATTTTTTGATTAAAGGTGGGCCTGTAATGATTCCCATTGTGGGATGTTCTGTGCTGACCATTGCAACGGCTCTTGACCGTACACTATTCTGGACTAAGCTCCTGCGGCGGGAGGGGCAGGTGGTTAACGAGGTTCTGGACACCGCTCGACGAGATTTAAGTGAAGCCGCCAGCATTGCCGCTCAAGCCCAAGACATCCCGATTGGCCGATTTTTGTTGGCTCCTCTACGGCTAAAAAATCCTTCTCCTGAAACCTTTCGGCTGGCTATGGAAACCGCTGGAGATAGAGAGTTTGTGCAGATGCGGAAGGGTGATAAGTTGCTGGAAACGGTTGTGGCCATAGCGCCGTTGTTGGGCCTTCTAGGAACAGTGACAGGGCTGATTGCTACCTTTGGCAACCTTAACATCGGCAGTGGTGGTACTAGTGAGCAGGCTACGGCGGCGGCGGCTGGTATTGGTGAAGCCTTGATTACCACTGCAGGCGGTATGATTGTGGCCATCTTGGCCCTGCTAATTTTTCGAGTTCTCGTGGCACTCCAAGCTCAACAGATTGATTACTTTTCTGATGCTGGCAACGAGCTAGAGCTGATTTACCGTCAATATTGGTACGAGCCTTCTACGCTAGTTTCTGATCAGGTTCGTCATGGCGAGTTTGTAGGTACCGCTGAGCGGGCTTAGCGGCCAGTACGACTTGAGGTCAGGTTAAGCTCTAGCTTGCTCAGGTCAATCTAATGTATAGCCCTGATATTGGATCGCTGCTGAGAGTATGAATCAGCTATTTTTGGGCGACTCCAAAAGCCAAAGAACTTTCGGCCGCCTTCTCACGTGTAGCATGGGCGGCTGTTAAGGTGTAGAACAGGGCTTCGTATTTTTCTAGAGCGCGATGGAAAGAGTAGTGCTCCAGGGCGTAGCGGCGACCCTGTTGGGCAAGTTGTTGAGCTTTGGCAGGGTTGTGATAGAGATCTAAAATGCCCTCAGCAAGCGCATCAGGATTTTCGGGTTCAACAACTAGGCCGCCACCACTGGCGATTACAGCTTGGGCTGAGGTGCCTTCTCCAGGTACGGAGGCCAAAATTGGCCGACCGCTGGCCAACAGGACCTGGGTTTTCGAGGGCATATTGAACCCAACTACGCCACGCTTTTGCATAATTAAGCCAACATCGGCAGCCGCCAGCATATCAGGTAGCTCAGAACGGGGAACAAAAGGAAGCAACAACACGTTGGTCAGCCTCAAGCTATGGCGAAGCCGCTCTAAGTTGTCGAGTTGTTTAGCTTCACCCACAATAACAATTTGAATATCGGAGTAATTAACTAGTCTCTTGGCCGCCCGAATGACGTTGCTGATGCCCTGAGTCTCTGCAATATTGCCGGTGTAAAGTACGACAAACTTATCTTGAAGATTGTGACGTTGGCCAAACTGACTAGTGGCTTTAGGACGCGGGGTAATAAAATCCACATCTACCCAGTTAGGGATAGACACCATCTTGGCATTAGGAACCCCTTTGGCTAGCAAATTTTCCCGGAAGCTAGGAGTAATCACACTAATTCGGCTGGCATTCGCATAGGCGAAGGCTTCAAGCGCTTCAAACACATAAATTCCCAAGGGATTTTTGAGCAGACCAGTTTGTATAGCGGCCTCTGGTAGGATGTCTTGCAGGTTTAGAACGCTGGGGCAGCGAAACAGCCCCTTGAGAGCGGTAACTGGCAGACAGACGGGCAAAGAGGGGCTGGAGTTAAGGATAATATCTGGTCGCCAACCTCGTAGAGCTTGCACAAAACTGAGAGAGACAAAGCTAAGTTCCAACAAAGACCGTCCCAAAAGACCAGACCTTTGATTGGCCATGACAAAGCAGCGCTGAATAAGTACGCCGTTGCGCTGCTCAGTGTGGTAAATTCGACCTCTATAGCCTGGATAAATGGCTCGTTCGGGATAGTGAGGCATAGCAGTTACAACCCTTACCTGGTGCCCTTTGGCGGCCAATCCTTCAGCCAGCTCTGTCATCAAGGGTGCAATACCAATAGGCTCAGGATAGTAGTTGTAGGAGTAAATCAGAATTCGCATAGAAAAGCTCGCCTTATATACCGAAATGAGCGTAAGCACAGGGCTTGTAATGTGGTACACACGGTCTACTGCGCTGCTAGCCCGCCATCTGGCTTGGGGAAAATTCCTCAACTTAATTCTTCATGAAGAAGACTAGCTTGGGTAGTTGGCGCTAGGCAGCAAGTAAACAAATTCATAAAACGTTGAAGACCGTCTGGGGGGAGCTTACAGAGTCTTCAACTAAATCGGCCTGAAACCGGATGACTTAGCCGCGTATCAACGCACTTGCTCAGGTTTCATTGCTTTATCAGCATACCCAAGCTGAATTTCTGGATAAGTGCGTAAAATCACTCGAATTCGTTTGGCTCGACTTAAAGAGGCTGAGAAGAAAAAGACAGCAAACGGAAGCTTAAAGATTCCAACATCAAAACCCCTTTGGGGTGATACCACATGCAACCAAAGGGGTTTCTAGAAAAATGGTAAAGGTTGATGAGCTATTTAATAAGCTGAGCGCATATCACCGCGTTCAGAACGAGCCCGCTCCTTTGCTTTGGCCGCACTTTTCTTGAGGGCTTCAAGGCGCTTGATGTAACGATCACGCTGACGCTTCTTGGGAGTTTGCTCAATTAGAGTCTTTAGAGCACTGCCCAGGCTCTTATAAGCGTTGGGCAAGGTATAACCAAATCGAGTAGCAATGGCAATGGCCCGCTCGTCTGCATCAATGCTTTCTTGTAGCGTTTTTTGGTTGTTATTACGCTTGTAGAGACGCCAGCCCGAAAAACTGCATAGCCCTAGTGCCAGCATAAGCAACAAGCCATCCTGCACCCACAGTTCACCAACGGCACCGCCTAGACCAATCGCCAGAGCCGCCATTTCCCAGCCATCGCGAGGGATAGTATCGTTTTGAATGCGGCCTACCTCGTGCCAAAAAAGTAAGTTACGCTGGTCGAGCGCCAACTGCTCCCACTTCACTAAGTCAACCTGAATTTCTACCTGGTCTTTCCCAAGTTCTTCACAAGTAATCAGCGGGGGACTAACGTCTATGGCTGACTCTACTGTTACCCAACTCTGAAGTTCAGGAGGTAGTAAACTTCGTAATCGGCGAAGTTCACCCATATCAGCGCGGGCAGTGGAGGTAGCGTACGAAGTCATGGAAATCAACAGGACGATAAAACAATCAAGCGCTGCTGGCAGAAATTAAGGCGATAAACAGCACTAACCTATAGTATGCTTTGCCAGCCAGTATAGTTTGTCTATGAGTGCCAGTTTGCCAAAGTACAGATAGCTGACCTCAACAACTCCAGCCGCCTAATAGTTAGATCCTACCTTACGGGCTTTAAGTCAAGCAGGCTATGCCCAGTATTTTCCAGGAAAAAGCCTTGGTTGCCCTCTATCTAGAGTTGCGGGTGTGACGATGTCAGCTCCTTACGGGTGGATTGACAACTCACTGAACGCCCTGCGACGGCTGCACCGCTATCGCTCTGTACAAGCCATTGAAGGCATTACTGGAGCCACTGTTCAGCGAGAGGGGCAAACCCTGATAAATTTTGCTAGCAACGACTACCTGGGACTGGCTAGTGACGGTAGGTTACAGGAGGCGGCTGTAGCTGCGATTCAAACCTATGGGACGGGTAGTACTGGGTCGCGCCTGTTGAGCGGTCACAGGGCATTACATCAGCAGTTGGAGTTGGCCATAGCTGCCCTCAAAGGCACTGAAGCGGCGCTGGTATTTAGTTCTGGCTATTTGGCTAATCTGGGTACAATTGTGGCCCTGGTTGGCGCGCGAGATTTGGTTATAGGAGACGAGTACAACCACTCTAGCCTGCAATTAGGTGCTAAGGCTAGCGGGTCAACCGTGCTGAACTATCGACATGGTGATGTGGCTCACCTGCAAGATTTGCTGGCCACCTATCGAAATTGCCATCGCCGCTGTCTGATTACCACTGACAGCGTGTTTAGTATGGATGGCGACCTGTGCCCACTCCAAGACATTCTGGATTTAGCTGAGGCTTACGGGGCCATGGTGTTAGTAGACGAGGCTCACGGGACGGGTGTATTTGGCACTCAGGGTTCAGGGGCCGTTGAGTATCTGGGCTGTAGTGGACGATCGCTGATTACGGTTGGCACGCTGAGCAAGGCTCTGGGCAGTCTGGGTGGCTATGTGGCTGGTTCAGCGGCGCTAATTGATTTTCTTCGCAACCGGGCTCCCGGATGGATTTACACCACGGGCCTTTCTCCAGCAGATACCGCCGCTGCTTTGGCCGCTGTGCAAATTATTCAGCAAGAGCCAGAACGGCGACAGCACCTCTGGCAAAATGTCCAAATTTTGAACCAGGGTTTGGATGAGCAGCTAGGCCATCTGATTCAGCCAGAAACTGGTTTCAAGCGACTGCCTTCCCAGTCACCCATTTTCTGCCTCCAATGCCCAAGCGCCGAAGTAGCGGTATCCCTTGGCCGACAGCTCTGCTGTGCGGGAATTTGGATTGCTGCCGTGCGTCCCCCTACTGTGCCTACGAGTCGCCTACGGATGACAGTTATGGCCACCCATCGACCTAGTCACTTAGCTCAGTTAATAACGGCTTTATCAGCAGCATTAGAACTGGAAACTCTATGACGCACTACCGCTTAGAACCCCAGCGGCGCTGTTTGTGGCGAGCTAGGGTTTTGCGCTTGCGCTTTTCAATGGGGGTTTCAAAGTGTCGATTTTTTCGCATGTCTGAAAAAATCCCGGCCCTGGATACCTTGCGCTTGAAGCGGCGCAGAGCTGATTCAATAGACTCCTCTTCTCCCAAAATGACCTGGGCCATGACTGCTCCTGAAAACCACTGCTAGTCTGCTGATCGTTAACCTCAGCAGAATCAAGCTTGACAAATAAGGGAGCGATTGCCCCCTTGATGCTAACGCTTCAAGGCCACCCAACTTGCTGGTTGGATAGCTTCAAGTCAACTTCTAACCAGTAAGCGGGATCAACCGAGATGGTTAACGACGATCACGACGATTCCATCCGCCGCCCCCACCCGAAGCCCCTGATTCTCGCGGTCTGGCCTTGTTTACCTTCAAGTCACGGCCCATCCACTCAGCCCCATCCAAGGCATCAATGGCGGCATTTTCCTCAGCTTCGCTTTCCATTTCCACAAAGGCAAAGCCTCGAGGGCGACCTGTTTCCCGATCAGTGGGCAGGCTGACCCGACTGACAGTACCGTACTCAGCAAAAATTTCAGTAATTTGATCTTGGGTAGCATCAAAGGCCAAATTACCGACGTAAATAGACATGACTACATCTCCATGAGAGAAAAATTAAAGTAAAGTTACAGGGAGATGTACCTAAGCCTTAAACATTGGCTAAGCAGGCCAGTCAACCATCAACTCACCGGCCTAGCATATCACAGGGGCAAAAGTTCTGCCGACCCGACCAGGGAGAGAGGTTTAAAATTAATCTTCGGGCAAAACCCACTTGGGAGGTTGCGAAGCTCGCTCCATAACTTTGCGGCGCACAGCTTCTTCAGCCATTTCCAGCATTTTATCCAGAGAGGTATCGGCAATAAACTTAGCTGCTTCTTCGGTGTACTTCAGATTTGGGCATTCATCGCCCAATACACAGCCGTCCTTGCAATCTACGGCGCAGTTAATGCTCATGGCTCCACTGTCTCCTGCTGAATTGACACCGAAGGAAGATGCGAAGGTGTTTACGCCATCTACCGTCGAAATACATTCTTCAAGAATTGTAACAACCCTAATCATTGCCTTGGGAAGAGAATTTTAGCAATTCCCGACTCACCCCCGAAACAAATACCCTACCGCCGGAATGCTCATGTCTTCATCTCCCAACCCTCAATCACCTTCCCCTCAACCTAAATGGCCGCTGTGGATTTTGGGTGCTACGCTGCTGCTGTTGCTGGTTCTGGCCTATGTCTACTGGGCTGAGCCCCAGGGATTGAGCTTGCCGAGTAGCCTAGCTCCAGTAACGCCCTAAAGCACTCGCTTCACGGCTGGCTCACTAGGCTAGACTGCGGCGCACCGCTGTTAGCAAATCGTGATGGATTTCTGGAGAAGCTGCAATCACCAGGCCAGGTCGCTGGTAGTTGTCGCAGGTATGCAGAGGAGGTAAGGCTTCGCCTTCCAAAGTCGTGACAATATGCCCCATTTCGCCAGCCATAAACGCCAGGGCCGCGCCGTCGATAAACTGCCCTCTGGCCAGCACAGCCCCGGCCAAGTCACCGCTAAGCAGCCCATTAAAATTGGGAATTTGTGAGGTTTTGGAATAGTCAGCCTTGGTGTGGTAAACCCGATAGCGCTCAGTTAGATGGGGCACCAGAGCCCCCATTTGCCAGCCTAGGCAAATGGCCTTGGACGGGTTTGTGATGGTGATGGGGGTGCAGTCATCTAAGTCATCAGCGAGGCGACCTTTGAACGTCCCTTCTCCACGCAGGGCGTAGTAGTAGAGGTCTTGCCCCGGTGTGATAGCGATCGCGGCTTCGTAATCATCGGTGTTGAGCACGCTAAGAATGACCTGATAGTTGGAGTGACCATCCAAATAAAACTGTGTACCGTCGATAGGATCCAACGCAATTAGATAGTCGCCTGGTGCGCCTAAATCCGTCGCCCGAAAATATTTGGTGTTGTAAGTCTGCTCGTGCTCTTCGCCAAAAAAGCGAACCTGAGGAAACAGCCCTAGCAACACAACCTCCATCATGGTTTGAATCGAGAGGTCAGCATCACTGAGGGCGGAGGCAAAAAAGTTATCGCCCTTGCCGTCTTTATCGGGTTGGGCGTTGATTTTAGCCTGTATTTGCTGGGCGTAGGCCCCTGCGGTTTTGAGGTAGGGTAGCAGCGTTTCTAAGATTTGCCGGGGGGGTAGTTGGTTCAGCATAGGTCGCAAAACCCAATGGCAGAGCATCCCTTATTTACGCATACTTGGGCGACTTCTTGAGCGCTGACAATTACGAAAGAGCCGCTGGTTAGCCAAGCTTTGGTTGAAGCCGCCCACGTTAAAACGACTACTACCCTTGCGGGGCTGAATAGGCAATAGCGTAGAATGTGGCTCCTTGAGGATCCTGGATGAGGCTAAAGCGACCGACACCGGGAATATCATGCGGTGGCATTAATACCTTTCCACCCAATTCCTAAGCTTTTTGCGTGATTTCCTCAACGTTTTCAACGGTGATATAAATCCCCCAAGTGGGTGGCATAGCCGGAGCATCGGGTGGCATTCCCATCATTCCGCCTACCTCCTGGCCGTTGACTTTAACCACTGTGTAGGGTATGTCGTCTATCGGGCCTTCCTCTAGTGCCCAACCTAGCAGATTGCCGTAGAACTTAGGAAGTGGCAAGAGATGGAGTCAGAGCTAAGGTGCCCCGGTTAGGGCAAAGCTGTGGGGATCGCTAAGGCCCTGAATCTGATAGGATTTCTGAGGTTGATGTTTGATTTGCCAGGAGCTATCAATGTCTCAAAATGTTGCCCCAACTACCGGAGCCGATGCTGTTGATGTGGCCATTGCCAACGGAGTGGATTTAGACGGCACCCCTATTCCGGCGGCCAAACTCGACCTGTATAACACAGTGATGGCTAAGGAAGCTCAGCGTCAGCGCAGCGGGGTGATAAATTCAATGCGGTCTCGCATTGTCCGCATTGGTGCTAAGCACTATTCTCAGGACGAACTCAACCAAATGCTGCTAGATGCAGACTTTGCCCCGCTCAAGACGAAGGAAATTGCCTACTTCTATGGCGATAAGTAGCCAGCAATTTAGGCTCGTTCAAGCTTAAGACCTAAGGGCAGTTTTGGCAGTAACGGCTAAATTCTGCAAATCCTCAATGGAGGGGATGCGGAGCGTTGGGTTTAAGGTCGGAGATAGGCTATCTTCCTCAACTGGTTCTGGTGTCAGCAGCCAGAGCAAGTATTCGATATTGCCCGCTGGCCCCACTAATGGCGACCAAGTAATGCCCCGGTACTGCCAGCCCAAGGATAATGCGCAATTTATTACGGTGATGATGGCTTCAGCCTGGTCGTTGGGGTCGCGTACAACGCCCTTTTTGCCGATGCGATCGCGCCCTACTTCAAACTGAGGTTTCACCAACAACACGGCTTCGCGGGGGGGCACTAGCAAAGCCCAAAGCGCTGGCAGCACCTTGGTCAAGGAAATAAAAGAGACATCGATTACCCCCAAGTCGGGTTTGGGGTCCGCAGGAGCATACAGATCCTCTGGCGTCAGGTGGCGCAGGTTAGTGCGTTCGCGCAGTACAAGCCGCTCATCCTGCCGGAGTGACCAAGCTACCTGGCCGTAGCCCACATCAATTCCGTAGACCCGCTGAGCCCCCGCTTGCAGCAAGCAATCGGTAAAGCCTCCGGTGGAAATGCCGCCATCCAAAGCAATGCGTTCCACAACTGAGATAGAAAATTCCGCCAGTGCCTTGGCCAGCTTCTCGCCCCCCCGCGACACAAAGCGAGACCTTTCCTTGACGAGAATGTTTGCCTCTTCAGGAATTTGGGTGCCTGGCTTGTCGATAACGGCCTGGTTGACCTGCACCTCGCCAGCCTGAATCAGCCGCTGGGCCTGCTGCCGCGACTCGCATAAGCCCCGCTCCACTAGCAAAACATCTAAACGTTGCTTAGGCACTGGCTTTCTCCATCACCCGACGCCGCTGTCGGTCGGCCAATTGTTCCAAATCTTGTTTAACCCGATCTAACCCGGCTTTGGTGCCCTGCTGGTCATAGAGGTCACTAGCTTTGACCAGAGCCTGCACCGCTAAGCCATCGTTGCCTAAGTTGGCGCAGGCCAAGCCATAGTTATGAAAGGCTTCGGCACAGGTCGGTTCAGCGTTCATCACCGCTGTAAATTCCGTTATGGCCTGAGTAAACCGCCCCCGCCGAAACGCATTGTAACCAGTTTGAAACTGAGTTCTGGCTCGGTCGCCCACTGGCAACGAAGGAGCTGGAACTGGCTCTGAAAAAAGTACACTGGCTCCCAAAGGCCGCCGGTAGGCCCACAGCATAGAGCCCATACCAAAGCCTAAAATCCCCAGTACTACTGTCAACCAAATGATGAGTTCTGATGACATGGGCCGTTTAGTCCTTACTTAACACCCGGGTGCTTCCTGGGAAACCTTGCCTTCATGGTGGGCCGTGCCCACCTTACAATACTTACCTTTCTGCTCAGCATAGCGACTGGGCAACTTGAATCAAAGTGCTCTTGCCAATACTCGGCAATTTAGGACACCTTAGACAACAATAAGCTATTCGATCTTCCGGCCTTATCTTTAATCCTCCGCCTTACCTTTCCCCATGCCTCGCTCTCGTCACCCCCTCCTGAACCTTGGCCACGGGCTGATGGTGAGTTGTGCGGTGTTTGGTGCCATTGCCACCGCTTCCCAGCATCCTTGGATTGTGCGCATTGAAGGGCAGGCCCAGTCCTTTCTGCTGCGGCTGCGAGGGCCAGTACCACCGCCCGACAACGTCGTAATTTTAGCTATTGACGAATACTCCCTCAGCCAGGGTGAGTTGTATCGGACTGACCCGGCCCGCTACCCCTTTTTAGCGCCCCTAGAAACCTGGCCCTGGCCCCGAGAGACCTACGCCACCGCCATTGAGCGCCTGTTGAATGCCGGAGCTACCGCCGTCGCTCTAGATGTGCTGTTGGTGGATCCTAGTGTCTACGGCCCTGTCGATGATGCGGCTTTGGAAACTACCCTGACCCAGGTGGGCGATCGCGTCGTCCTAGCATCGGCCTATGATGTCTCCAATAGCGACTTTGGGGCGTTCACCAGTTTGTTAGAACCGTTGCTGGTCAACCAGGCCCATACAGGGCTCATCAACCTCCAGCCCGATGTCGATGGTCAATATCGGGCTTCTCCAGAACGGGTTATTCACGACTTGCGCCAGACCCACGGCTTTACCGACACCCTGCCTTCCTTTGCTGCCGCTACCCTAACGGCGGCCAACCTGCCTGCCACCACCACCTCCAGCGACCAGCTTTTTTTCTATGGCCCAGCGGGTACGATCCCGCAGATTTCCTTTGTGCAAGTGTTGGATCCAACCAACTGGCCACGTTACCAGTCTCAGTTTGCCAACAAAATCGTGCTAATTGGCCCTACAGCCGCCTCCTTTCAAGACCTGAAGCGGACTCCCCTGGATGATGCCATGACCGGGGTTGAAATCCATGCCCAGGCAGTAGCGGCTTTGCTGGAAGGGCGAACCTTGAACCAGGGGATTGCCGACCCACTCTGGCGGGGGCTGCTGACGGCGATCGCCCTGGCCAGTATTGGACTGGGGTTAGGCCACCGCTTCACCCAGCCGGTGCCAAGACTGGCAGGGTTTTTGCTAGCGATCGCAACCTGGGGAGCAGTGGCCTATCTGCTGCTGGTGCAGCGGGGACGGTTAATTCCAGTAGCCATCCCGGTGGCTTGCTTGGGCATGGGCGGCATTGCCTACATTGCCACAGGTGCCATCAACAATCGGCTAGAAGAGCAGCGTCTGCGCCGCACCCTAGAGCGCTATGTAGCTCCCTCGGTGGCTCAAGAAATTTTGAACCAGCCCGAAAACTTTACCAGCTTGACTGTTGGCCAGCGCTTTCAGGCGGCGGTTTTGTTCTCAGATATTCGAGGTTTCAGCCGCCTATCTTATCAACTCGGGGCAGAGGAAACCGTCAGCCTGCTCAATACCTACCTGGATGTAATGGTGACGGCCATTCTCCAACAGCGGGGCACTGTGGATAAGTTCATTGGCGATGCGGTGATGGCTGAGTTCGGTGCGCCCACCTCCCAGGGAGCCAAGCAGGATGCCCTCAATGCTGTACAGGCCGCCCTGACCATGCGCCAGGCCCTCGCCGATTTGAGGCAGCACCTAGAGACCCAGGGGTTGCCGCTGTTATACAACGGCATTGGCATTAGCTACGGCGAGCTGGTCGTAGGTAACGTTGGCTCGATTCAACGATTGGAATATACCGCCATTGGCGACACCGTTAACGTGGCCAGCCGCGTTGAGGGCTTAACCAAGCTCATTGGTACCGATATCCTCATCACCCAACCGCTCTATGACCTAGTGAAGGAACGAGTTGTTGCCGTTGATCATGGCCAGCATCGGCTGGTGGGTCGAGAGCAAGAGCCGATTCAGGTCTATGGCTTGGTGAGTTTAAAGGGAGAGGATGATACTTTATACCAACGGGTTCAACAAGACCTTAAGGCTTATCTAGAGAATGCGTCAAAGCTCTTTTCTTAGGAGATTTAGGCCACCGTAGCAATGTTTGTTTGGCTACCTTTAAGATCCTGTGGCACAATAGCGTGCGGAGCACAGCTAACCAACGGTGGCACCTGGCCACCACGATGTTCACCATAGGAAAGCAAGGGTGTTCCCCATGGTTTCTACCGCATTATCAATTCTTCCGATTGCCCAAGGCATTCTTAATTTCGAGGACTCTACTCTAAGTTTCGAGCCGGATACCGCTTTTTTAAGCACCACTACCGCCCTGGGGCTATTGGGTGCCTTTAGCCCCAGTCTGGCTGATTTGGTGGCTGAGTTTGCCGATTCCATTGATCAAATTTCTGGCGAAATTACGGTAACGGGCGGCGTCTTTGATGTTGACCTGCTGCTAGCCAATGGCAGCACCGTTACAGGCACCTTTGATGCCCCCACGACACTAACTGAATTAGCCGAGCTAGCCGCCATTACCGATGGCATTTTCACCTTACAAGCGGGCATTTTAGATGCCGCTATCACCACTGGCGAGGAATCTCTAGCCATAGAAAGCCTAGACTTAGCCAGCTTAGCCAGCACCTTTGTGCTAGATACGATCAACGCTATTGATACAACCGTGCCCTTTACCAACGGAGCGTTTAGCTTCGAGACGGGTACCCCCCTTGGCCCCATTAGCGGCACTGTTGACGTGGGCGGCGGCGATTTGAATATCGACCTATCTACCCCGGCTGGTCTGCTCACAGCGGATATTGACTTTGGGGATGATGCTGTATTTCCCTTTTCAACTCCGGTGCCCGTGGTTGGCGACGTCAACGGCGTAGTGGACTTTAATGCTGGTAATATTGTGGCCTCCTTGGGGCCGGCTGGGGATGTCACCATCCCGATTTCTTCCATCAGCGGCACTCTGACCCTGGCAGATGGCATTGCTAGCCTCAGTGCTGACGTGCCTGTGGCCTCTGGGTTACCGCTGGTGGGCAATGTCACCGTGCCAGTTTCGACGGATATTGAACTCGGCCCCTTAGCTAGCGAGTATGCGGCTGAGGTTATCCAGGACTTGTTCGTCAATGGCAACATTACCGATGGCCTCTTGACCGCCACGGTAGATAGTCCCTTTGGTGTATTTGACACCACCTTTGACATTGTAGACTTCACCAACCAGGGAGCTAACTTCTTTGCCGGTGTGGATGGCCTGATTAGCATTGGCGAAGGGCTACTCACCGCAGACCTGACGACACCCGTTGGCGATGTCAATAGCACCTTTAACTTGGTGGATGTGGCTGGCCTTCTGGATGTTCCTATAGGCGAACTGGTCTAGGTTAGCGTCAGAGTGTCGGCAAAAAGCCGGGTTTCTTTAAGAAGGAACCCGGTTTCCAGTCATCAGGATCAATTCAAAATTGGCCTTGTCCTGAGAGATCTGGCCTCCAGCCATCAGGCCCAATCCAAAATCGCCAATCCAAAATCTAAAATTACCCCTCCCTAAACCCCCTGGGGTGTTTCTTGCCAAAGCTGGGTGGTTTGCCGCAGACTGCGGTAATCGCCATTGCCGATAATCAAATGATCTAGCACCGGGATAGCCAAAATTTGTGCGCCCTGGAGCAACTGACGAGTGAGCGCCAGATCCTCTGGACTGGGTTCGAGATTGCCAGAGGGATGATTGTGGGCCACAATGCAGCGCACGGCACCGTGGCGAATCACTTCTTTAAAGATTTCACGAGGGTGAGCCAGAGTTTCGGTGGCCGTGCCAATAGTAATAATTTTGGTGCCCAACAAACGATGTCGCACGTCCAGTAGCACAACGGCAAAGCGCTCCTGGGGTTGCCACATTAGCTCATGGCTGAGGGCAGCGGCGGCGATCGCGGGGTCATCCACTACAGTTTTTTCCGGCGGAATTGCCTGTAGCACCCGTTTACCTAACTCAATGGCCGCTAAGATGGTGGTGGCCTTAGCTGGGCCAATGCCCGAAATCTGCTCCAAGTCGTGGGCGGTGACATCTCGCAGACAGGTCAGCGGATCTCGCTGATTTTTGCTCATTTCTTGCAGAATGAGTTGCCCCAGCCCGACGGCAGAGAGTTTGCCGTGTCCCTGCCCGGTGCTGATCAAAATAGCCAGCAGTTCAGCGGTCGAAAGGCTCTTAGCCCCAGCCGATAGCAACCGTTCGCGGGGGCGATCGCTAGATGGCATATCCATCACTCGAACGTGATAGGTCATACTGGCAGCACCTCGGACAGTCAGGCTAATGGCTAGTAAGCCCAAAACTGTCCCTCAGTCATTAGGGAAACGTCCTATGGTATCCATCAACCCAACGGCTTCTGATATCGCGGCTATTCGTAAGCGCCTGAGCCAGTTTAGCTGCCTGACCACGCCGCCACAGCTTAGCCCAGAGCAGATGGAGCAAGTACGAGAAGATTTGCTGTTATTCAACGAGCTGTCGGAGTATCAAACCCTGGGCATCTGCGCCAGCACCCTGGTCGAGGCCAAGGTGGCAATGGAAGCATTCTTGGCCGCCTTGGGCGTCTCTGTTTCCCTAGACCTGCCCCACCGGGCGGGGGCCGTCTACCTCAAGTTCAATACCCTCAAGGGAGCCTGGTATTTGGATGACTACAGCGGCACCTCTCGTGGCGTGCTGATTACCTTCCACACGTCGGAGCCAGAAACCGCAGACATGGTAGGAACCTACGGCCCTTTTCCGTTTACATTGTTTGAGGCGCAGGGGTAACTAAGCGAAAATCGAGTGCCAGCTATCCGGAGGTTTGCCAGCCAATTGGCCCCACCCCAGAGGGGGAAATTCAAAATTTGATGTCGCTGCTCAATCTGGCTCACTTTCCACCATTACCTTAGCCGCCTGTAGCTTCTGAAGATGATTCTCTTCAACCACCAGATAGGCCAGATTCAGCGACTGGAGCCGATGGTAGATAAAGCTAGCTAATTCTTTCTGGGCTTCAGCGGCCGGAATTAGCAGCCACGGGTGTGCCCCATCCGCACTGTGAGATTTGCTGATTTTACCTAGACTTGACCAAAAAGCTAGGCCAATACAGCAGAGTACAATCCAAACTCCTGTAGGTGGTGGGCGGTTCCCACTACCCCATCTGGCAGAGCGTTTGAGGCTGAAATCCTAAAAAGCGGGTGATCGGACTCGAACCGACGACATTCAGCTTGGGAAGCTGACGTTCTACCACTGAACTACACCCGCAGAGTGGCCTTAAGCCAGGAATTCCAGAGATTGGGCTAGAACTCTAATTCACAACAAAAGTTCAACGCTCAAACTCCAGGCTCCTATTATAGGGTTATTCGCCCGGGGCGTATGGCCCTGGCAAAAGTTTCAACAGCGGGTGACAGTAGCAGGCTGAAACATCCCTTGGGCCTACTTCATTCGTTAACCTAGGCGAGCAGGAAAGCAAGGCACCCCCCTATCCCTGGCAGAAACATTAAAAAATATTTATTTTTCCCTTGTGGCTTAACGTCGGCTAGGGCTGGGATCGCTTGTTTTTTCGGGCTATTTGGTCGGGTACTCATGCTTCTAGGCCAAGCTCATCGATTAAGCTGACTCGAATCACACCTCTCGATTGAGTTGGTTTGATGTAATAACAAATAATCCCTTGGGTGACACAGTTCCTATACATTCGTTACCCCTAGCGCTGTATCCCTCGTGCCAAGGGTTTATCCCCTCTGATTTCCATAAGGCAGGTTCTGGGAATGTTTAACGCCACCGAAATTCTAATTGGCGACTTTGTTGAGAAACTTAGAACCGGGTATCACCGCACCTATGGCGGACTCAACCCTGATTATGAAGACATTATTGCCTGGGCTGGTAGCATGGCCCTGGAGAATATCGCCAATAGCGATGCGCTATATCACAACGTTGAACACACTATCCTGGTGACTCTGGTAGGACAGGAAATTCTACGGGGCAAGCACATTCGCGAAGGCGGCGTGACCTGCGAAGACTGGCTGCACTTCATCATTTCCCTGGTCTGCCATGATATTGGCTATGTTAAAGGGGTCTGCCGCCGCGACCAGGATAGAAACCATCTCTACTGCACTGGTCAGGGGGATGAGATGGTGATGCTACAGCCCGGTGCCTCCGATGCTTCCTTGACCCCTTACCATGTGGATCGCGGCAAGCGATTCATTGAAGAACGCTTTGGCAATAACCGGCTAATTAGCGCCGAAATCATCAAGCAAAACATTGAATTAACGCGCTTTCCGGTGCCCAAGCAAGAAGACCATCAAGACACCCAGAACTTTCCCGGTCTGGTGCGGGCGGCGGATTTGATTGGCCAACTCAGCGACCCCCGCTATCTCAAAAAGATTGCTGCCCTATTCTACGAATTTGAAGAAACTGGTCAAAACAAGTTCCTGGGCTACTCAAATCCGGGGGATTTGCGGGCTAATTACCCCAAGTTTTACTGGAATGTGGTGCATCCCTACATCCAAGACGGGCTACGGTATCTCTCTCTTACCCAGGAAGGTAAGCAAATTATTGCTAATCTAATGGCTCAAGTGTTTTATGCTGACAACCATGAACGCTTGCCCGATAATCTCTTTCTCTAGCTTTACTCGATTTAGCCATGACTTGGTGGCGCAAGCTTAAAACTAATCGCCTGGCTCAACTGGGGGCAGTGCTGTTGCTGCTCCTCTACCTGGTGGCTCTGGGGGCTGGTTTTTTTGCCCCCTACAGCCCCTATGCATCACAACCCAATGGTTCGCTGTTGCCTCCCACCCAAATTTACTGGCGCGATGCTGAGACAGGAGCCTTTTTTCCCCACGTCTACCCTACTACTCAGGGGGCGTTGGACATGGCCACCGGCGATCGCGAACTGATTGTAGACCGTAGCCAACCGTCCGCTATTCGCCTGCTGCACCGCAACGAAGATGGCCAGTTCAAACTATTCGGCACCGCTGGCCCTGGTCAACTCAACCTGCTAGGCACCGACGAGCAGGCACGGGATCAGTTCAGTCGGTTGATTCACGGCAGCCGAGTTAGCCTCAGTGTTGGGCTGGTTGGCATTGCCATTTCGTTTCCGCTGGGGATGCTGGTAGGTGGCCTGGCTGGGTATTTTGGTGGAGCCGTTGATGCCGTGTTAATGCGCTTTGTAGAAGTGCTGATGACTATTCCCAGCATCTACCTGCTAGTGGCTTTGGCGGCAGTCTTACCACCCGGACTAAGCAGTATTCAGCGCTTTTTGCTGATTGTGCTGATTACCTCGCTGATTGGCTGGGCTGGGCTGGCTCGGGTCATTCGGGGTCAGGTACTTGCCATCAAAGAACAAAATTTTGTGCAGGCCAGCCGAGTAATGGGCGGTCAGCCGCTCTACATCATTGCTCGCCATGTGTTGCCCCAAACTGCCACCTATGGAATTATCGCGGCAACGCTGGCCATTCCTGGCTTTATCTTGGCAGAGGCCGTATTGAGCTTTATTGGCCTGGGCATTCAGCAGCCTGATGCATCCTGGGGTAATATGCTGTCGCTGGCCACCAACGCCTCAATTCTGGTCTTGCAGCCGTGGCTGGTATGGCCGCCCGCTATCTTAATTGTGGTGACATCGTTAGCGTTTAACTTGTTGGGTGACGGTCTGCGGGATGCGCTGGATCCGCGCACACTGAACCAGTAATATGACTGGCTTTCCAGACGTTTGCTAAAGTCGGTGAGAGTGATAGTTCTTGCTTGGCATCCATCTATGGCTAGTTCGTCTGCACCATCCCTTGCACCTGGCAACCTGTGGAACAAAATTCAGCAGCAAACGGGATATGCTTTGGCCTGTGGAGCGCTACAGCCCATTGACACCCACTATGAGTTTATCGATCAAGGGGGGATGCGCTTTTTGGTCAGAATTTTGGCCAACCTAGCCCGCAAGGAAAAAGCCAGCCAGTCACAACAGCCAATTGGTAAAGATTTTAACCCCTTTCTGCCCTATGACAAAGACCTGTTTGTGGCCAATCTGTCTGACACTCACCTGTGTTTGTTGAACAAATACAATGTGGTTGACCACCACATTTTGATCATTACGCGCGCCTTTGAAGATCAAGACACCTGGCTGACCCTGGCCGATTTTGAAGCGCTGGCTTTCTGCATGGCAGAGATTGATGGCTTAGCGTTCTACAATGGCGGTCGGCTAGCCGGGGCCAGTCAGCGCCACAAGCACCTGCAACTGGTACCGCCGTCCCTCTGCCCCGACGGTAGCCCGCTGCCACTAGATCTTGCCATACAGCGGTTGGAGATGATGGATAAATCAGGTCAACATTCCTCCAGACAGCTACCTTCTGCCTTTCAGCACCCAGACTTTGCTTTTCGTCATACCATTGTTTCGCTGAGGAGCGCGCAACCACTTGCGGCTAACACCTTGCTGGCGGCTTACTATACCGTGCTCAGTCAGTTAGGGGTAAAGGGGGCTGAAGAACCTAGTACCCTGGCCTACAATCTCCTGATTACTCGCGAGTGGATGATGGGAGTTTGCCGCCGCCAGGAGCATTATCAATCTATTCCTGTGAACTCTCTGGGTTTTGCGGGGTCGCTGTTAGTCAAAAATCAGGCGCAGTTAACCCTACTCAAAACGCTTGGCCCTATGACAGTGCTTGAAAAGGTGGCCTGCCAGGGGATTGCGCCAGGCGGAGATGTAAGGGCAGAAGCGTAAAGAGAACAGCGCATAGCTCTGCATGGCTATCCATGTACCTCACTAACCTCAGAAACGCTGTATTACTGAATAATTGGCTAAGAAATTTCTAGCTCTTAGAATCTGCCTCTTTGCTTCCCACAAAGCGATGGGCCACGGTTTCTGGCTGAATCGCCGACAGAATGGTGTGGCCAGAATCAGTAATAATAACAGCGCGGGTGCGGCGTCCGTAGGTGGCATCAACCAGTTGACCCCGTTCGCGGGCATCGCTGATGATGCGCTTAATAGGAGCCGACTCTGGGCTGACGATGGCAATCACCCGGTTGGCCGACACGATGTTGCCGAAGCCGATATTGATGAGCTTAATGTCCATAATGTAGATAGGGGTGATAAACCAGGCTACTAACCATAACCCTGAAGCTAGCTTCAGCTTGCCTCAAGCCCAAAGCTGATTTCCAGCTAAAGCTCGCCTTTTGTGACTTGAATCAGATCTATTGCCCATATTAACGAATCGCCTTAAGGCTTGGGGTTAATATCCGGCAAAATTTCAGGTTTCTGGCGTTTTCGTTCTCTGGGCTACATATTACTAGCCCTGGATAAAATTCCCAGGTGTTCTTGACCCCATCGGCTTTTTAGTGTTCCAGCCTTTTGCCTTTCCAGTCTGTGAGGATGATTTATGCAACCGGTTGACATTACAACCCTCATGGCTGTGGGCGACGATCTGGCCGCTAACTGGTTGCCAGCCCGCTGTGAACAGGTGATACAAACTAACGCTACTACTCTGGCCATTGCCCTACGAACCCTGAAGCAACGCGGCTGGCTAACCGTTTCCTGGCATCCCCAAGCGGCCCGGTTACATTTGGGCGATGCTCCACCCAAGGGGCCAGATACCTTTACGTTTAGTCAGCAGCTTAAGCATCAGCTTAACCAACTGGCGCTGGTGGCCATTGCTCCGGTTGCCCCTTGGGAGCGCGTGCTTGACCTGCAATTTGGCCGTCGCCCGGGCGACCTACCTCAGTGGCACCTGTACATAGAGATTATGGGCAAGTACAGTAACGTCATTTTGACCAATGCCCAAAACCAGATTGTGACAGCCGCACACCAAGTGAGCGATCAGCAATCGCGGGTACGCCCCATTCAGACTGGCACCCCCTATGTGTTGCCACCCACTCTCCTGGCGACATTACCCAGCCGCCAAGAATCTCAGGCATCCTGGCAGGAGCGCATTACGCTGATACCCACAACGCTACCGAAAATGCTGATGCAGAGCTACGGTGGGTTAAGTTCGGCTCTGGTGACATCGCTCTTAGCAGCGGCCCGACTTCACCCTAACCAACCCCCCGACACGCTCACCCAGGCTGACTGGGATCGGCTATTTAGGGTCTGGCAGCGGTGGCTAGGGGCGCTTGAAACAGGCCAGTTCTACCCCGGCTGGACAGCCACCGGCTACACCCTGTTGGATTGGGATGGTGTGAACCCCGCTCCAGATGTCCACACCTTACTCAATGACTATTACCGCCACGAGTTAGATTTGCAGCAGTTTGAGCGCCTTAAAAACCAGCTCCAGCAAAAGTTGAAAAATCTGTTAGGTAAGCTTCGATCAAAAGCCAGCACCTTTGAACAGCGCCTTGATCAGTCGGCTCAGGCCGACTTATACCGTCAGCAAGGCGACTTGTTGATGACCTATAGTCACCAATGGCAACCGGGCACCACTCGCCTGGTTGTAGAGGATTTCCACACGGGTGAACCGGTCACCATTGCCATCGATCCCGACAAAACCGCTGTTCAGCAGGCTCAACGTCTCTATAAGCAGCATCAAAAACTTAGGCGGGCTAAGGATGCTGTAGCACCGCTGTTAGCTGAGGTACAGGCTGAACTGGCTTACCTAGAGCAGGTAGAAGCCGCCCTGACCCAGTTAGTTCGCTACGACGAACCTGCCGATTTAGAGGCACTAATTGACATTCGCAATGAACTGATCCAGCAAGGTTACGTGGCCTCTCCTGACTATCGGCCTGGAGAGACGCGAGTTGGCAAGGCCGATAGCTTCCGCCGTCTGCGTACTCCAGACGAGCTAACAGTGCTCATTGGCCGCAACAACCGCCAGAATGACCTGCTAATTTCTACCGTAGCGACTGACTATGACCTCTGGTTTCACACCCAGGAAATTCCTGGAAGCCATGTGTTGCTTAGGCTAGAGGCGGGTCAGGTGCCCAGCGATCGCGACCTGCAATACGTAGCTGACCTAGCGGCTTACTTTAGCCGTGCCCGCCAAGCAGATCAGGTGCCTGTGGTATACACCCATCCTCGGCATGTTTATAAACCCAAGGGCGCCCGTCCCGGTATGGTCGTTTACAAGCACGAAACTGTAATTTGGGGCCAGCCTCGCCGCCTGGAGAATCAGCCAGAACCCTTGTCTTTCCTGGAGTCAGCGGGAGTCTAAGCCAATCAGTACAATTGCTGAGCAAGCCAGGTTATGGAATCCCTACAAAACAAGTAGAGATCACGTTAAGGAAAATCTGTACTTCTTGTTACAATGGGCGATGGAGGAGATGAGAGCCCTCCAATCGGTAACTTCTCTTGGCTTTTAAGCTGCGAGACAGTTTCCTCTAAATTGAGAGAACAACATAGGTATTTAGTATTACCTGCATCGGTTCCTGAGGGAGCCGATTTTTTTTATTCTTTACAGAAGTGGGAGGTACTGGGTTATGAAGTGTCGGGTTTTGCTGCGGAGAGAAGCCTCTTCGTGTCTACAATTACCATAAGCCCGTCACCCGCATCCGGCATTGACCTTTGGTATGATCTGCACAGCTAGGGTTGAGCAAGGCAGCAGTGAGGGTTTATGCGATTTAAGACCAAGAGAGTTCAGCAGGAATCTTCTGAAATCAACCTGGTACCGATGATGGATGTCTTGATGACTATCCTGGTGTTTTTTATCATTATTTCGATGACGGCCCAGTTCAGTGAGCAGGCTGTTGATGTAAAACTACCGGCTGCAGCAGCAGGGGGAGACACGGTTAACCAACCCGACCCGTTGGTAGTGCAGTTGGATTCCCAAAGTCAAATTTTTATTGGGGAGGAGCTACTAGATAAGGCTCGAATGGCTCAGCAAATTCAGCAATATTTAGCCACCAATCCAGAGGGTATTGTTGTGCTGAAGGCCGACTACACCCTCACCTATCAGCAAATTATTGAAGTGCTGGGGCCGATGCGCGACGTTGGCGGCAGCCAAGTTTCTCTGGCCATTGAGCAACAGTAGTGAGCTGTCTAGCCATTCGCTAAGCGTTCGGTGACGGGCATCAAGTATGGGGTGCCTGGTACCTGATATCTGATACCTAGCACCCCATACCTAATCGATGACCCGACCTACGCTCCAGCCATAACGGGCGATGCCGGTCGCTTACTAAAGGCTAGGCGCTCGTTAGCAACATCCACACAGATAGTGTCGCCTTCACTAAATTCACCCCGCAGGATGGCTTTCGCAATCTGGGTTTCTAGTTCCCGTTGGATAGCCCGCTTCAGAGGCCGTGCCCCATACACTGGGTCGTAGCCGACTTCAGCCAGGAAGTCAAGGGCTGCTTCGCTAACTTGCAGGGCCATTTTGCGGTCTTCCAGGCGGTCTTCTAGACGGGCAATTTGCAGCTTCACGATTTCTCGCAGTTCCGACTTTTGAAGCCCGTGGAAGATGATGATTTCATCCACCCGGTTGAGGAATTCAGGCCGGAAGCTGGTTCGCAGAGCATCCATAACGCGAGATTTCATTTCGTCGTACTGGGCATCGTCCCCGGCCACGTCCAGAATGTACTGGGATCCGATGTTGCTGGTCATGATGATGATGGTGTTTTTGAAGTCCACCGTGCGGCCCTGGGCATCGGTGACGCGACCATCATCCAGAATTTGCAACATAACGTTGAACACATCGGGGTGGGCCTTTTCGATTTCGTCGAAGAGGATGACTGCAAACGGACGGCGGCGAATCGCTTCTGTGAGCTGGCCGCCCTCGTCATAACCCACATAACCTGGTGGCGCTCCAATCAGGCGAGAGACAGCGTGCTTCTCCATATATTCCGACATATCGATGCGTACCAGCGCCTCTTCAGTATCAAACAGGTAGCTAGCCAGGGCTTTGGCCAGTTCTGTTTTGCCGACCCCGGTGGGGCCAAGGAAGATAAAGCTGGCAATGGGGCGGTTGGGGTCAGCTAGGCCAGCGCGCGATCGCTGGATGGCATCGGCCACCGCTGTCACCGCTTCATCCTGACCGATTACCCGACGATGCAGTTCATCCTCCAGCAGCAGCAGCTTCTGCATTTCTGACTGCACCAGCTTGCTAACCGGAATGCCCGTCCACTTAGAGATAATTTCAGCAATATCCTCTTCAGTGACTTCTTCCCGCAGCAGGGTTTTGCCGGTGGTTTGGGTGTGGCCCAGTTGGGTTTCTGTCTGCTCAAGCTGGCGCTGTAGCTCAGTGAGCTTGCCGTACTTGAGTTCAGCGGCCCGGTTCAGGTCGTAGTCTCGCTCGGCCTGCTGGATTTCGATATTGACTTGCTCAATACTCTCCTTAATGGTCTGAATGCTATCCATCACCCCCTTTTCCGACTGCCACTGAGCATTGAGGGCGCTTTGCTGCTCTTTGAGATCGGCCAATTCTTTTTCTAGCCGCTCCAGGCGTTCTAGAGAAGCAGCATCACTTTCCTTTTTGAGGGAAAGCTTTTCCATCTCCAGTTGCAGGATTTTGCGGTCAATTTCGTCCAATTCCTCTGGCTTAGAGGTTTTTTCCATTTTGAGCTTGGCGGCGGCCTCATCCATCAGGTCAATGGCCTTATCTGGCAAGAACCGATCCGAAATGTAGCGGGCTGACAGCACCGCCGCCGCTACCAGGGCACTGTCAGAAATGGTCACCCCGTGGTGTACCTCATAGCGCTCTTTCAGCCCCCGCAGGATGGAAATCGCATCTTCCACTGTGGGTTGATCTACATAAACCTGTTGGAAGCGCCGCTCCAACGCTGCATCCTTCTCAATATATTTGCGATATTCGTCCAATGTAGTCGCGCCAATGCAGCGTAGCTCGCCCCGGGCGAGCATGGGTTTGAGCAGGTTGCCTGCATCCATCGCCCCCTGGGTGGCTCCGGCCCCCACGACGGTATGAATTTCGTCGATAAAGAGAATAATCTGGCCTGCGGAGTCGGTGACTTCCTTCAACACGGCTTTGAGGCGTTCTTCAAACTCGCCCCGGTATTTGGCTCCAGCAATCAGCGCGCCCATATCCAGAGCAATTAGCTGTCGATCCTTCAGGGATTCAGGCACGTCACCACTGACGATGCGCTGGGCCAGTCCTTCAGCGATCGCTGTCTTACCTACCCCAGGTTCGCCAATTAGTACTGGGTTATTTTTGGTACGGCGAGAGAGAATTTGAATGGTACGGCGAATTTCATCATCTCGGCCAATTACCGGGTCGAGCTTGCCCTGGCGGGCTGCTTCGGTAAGATCGCGCCCGTACTTTTCGAGGGCCTGGTACTTGCCTTCGGGGTTTTGGTCAGTCACTTTTTGAGTACCTCGAATCTCTTGAATGACTTGTTTGAGTCTGGCTTCGCTAATTCCGAGATCCTGAAATAAGGTTTTGCCAAAACGGGCATCGCTAGTATAGGCCAGCATTAAATGCTCAATAGAAATAAACTCATCGCCATATTCTTTTTTGTAGTTATCGGCTCGATCCAGGAGTGTATCCAGCGATTTGCCCAAATAAACCGATGAACCACTGCCAGAAACTTTGGGCTGGCTGTTAATAAAGGCTTCAGTGCGGTCACGAAGCTGTTGCACATTAGCCCCAAGTTTGGCAAAAATACTATTTGCTAGACCATCCTGCTCTAGCAGCGCAATGAGTAAATGCTCGCTTTCAATTTGCTGCTGCTGGGCCTGCTTAGCCACATCTTGAGAACGGACGATTGACTCCCAGGCTTTTTCGGTGAATTGGTTTTGAGTAGGTTGCATAGGCTTACGGTCTCCGGCTAAGGATTAATCTACCAATTTCTTTAATGCCTGCATTGTAGAAATTTATGGCCTCAGTGCAGGATCGGTGTTCACCCTGCAACTGAGGCGGTTTGCCGTCTTATTCGCCTTACCCCAAACTCTTCCTGACATGCTCCATAATCTTCATCTTGCGGGGGTCTTCTCCTTTCATTGTGGGAATGTTGTCGAACTTAATTTTGGTGGTTAGAGCAATATGCTGTTTGATCTGATCTTTACTAGCCATTGAGACACCTCAGAAATTCGTGGACTTTCTTAGAGAAGGACAGGATTGCATTTTTCTTCCCTAGGAATAATTTTAGAGAACAGAACCCGGTTGGCGCGCTTCAGTGCCCCTAAACTCCCACAAAAAATAAGTGACCCAACTCAACCTACCCCTTCTCTTAAATCATGGTGGTGCGGCCAGACGCTTAACGGTAGGTTAAACCTGCCTAACCCAGAGCCGCTATAGAATGACTCTGTCTTTGCTGTTAAGAGGCAACCCATCATGCTACAACCGACTGAGGTTATTAAGCTATTTATGACATCTCCCGATATCAAGACCTGCAAAACGGGCGACACCATTTTTGAAGAAGGCGCCTTGGGGGATGTCATGTATGGAGTCATTGAGGGCGAGGTTGATCTGGTTGTTAACGGCAACGTGTTTGAAACCATTACCCCAGGCGATGTGTTTGGTGAAGGGGCACTGGTGCAGATCCCTCCGACTCGCGCTTCTACCGCCGTGGCTAAAACCGACTGCAAACTGGCCGCTGTCAATGAGTCTCACTTTAAGTTCTTGGTGCAGGAAACACCGCTATTTGCCCTAGTGGTGATTCGTAGCCTGTCTACTCGGTTGCGGGCCGTTAAAGCTGCTTCCTAGCCGTTCGGCAATCTTGGAGATAGACCGGAGCTTTCAGTCTGGGTGTCGGGTGTTAAGGATTGGGGTCGGGTTTCAGCCACCTGTTCCGGATGCCTGATACCTTGGCATCTGAAATCCTCGGCGAAGGTTGCCATAATTTTTGCCAACCAGTAGGAGTTATTTTTGAAACTTGCAATCTGAAAGATCCTGAAAGCTCCTGTAAGAGCAATCTATTTTGCTGTTAGGAGCTGGGGTAGCAGGAATTTATCGCTCCTTACCGGACTACAACGGTATGTTTAGCGACCCTTTGTGTTGTGGGGGCCGTCCTATCCTAAACTGCACTTCAGTACACTAGTGATGCATCAGGTTAGTGGAGGGGTAACAGGATGACCGCAGCGGCTCTCTGGCAACGCTATAAAGACTGGCTCTATTACCATGAAGGGCTGGGCTTTTATCTGGATGTCAGTCGCATGGGCTTTGACGAAGCCTTTATTACCCGGATGCAGCCGCGTTTTGCTAAAGCCTTTGCAGATATGGCAGCGCTGGAGGCAGGAGCGATCGCCAACCCCGACGAAAACCGTATGGTTGGCCACTACTGGCTGCGTGACCCCGACCTAGCTCCCACCCAAGAACTCAGGCAGGATATCCTTGATACTCTGGTTAACATCGAACAGTTTGCCAGCCAAGTACGTACTGGCGGCATCTATCCCCCCGGCCAGGAACGGTTTACCGATATTCTCTCTATTGGCATTGGTGGCTCGGCGCTGGGGCCACAGTTTGTGGCTCAGGCACTAGGACCAGATTTTCCGCCGCTAGATATTCACTTTATTGACAATACAGATCCTGACGGCATTGACCGCATTCTGGCCCGCCTGGAAGATCGCTTACCCACTACCTTGGTGATTGTTACCTCCAAATCTGGCGGCACCCCCGAAACCCGCAATGGCATGCTGGAAGTACGCAATAAATTTGAGTCCAGGGGATTGCATTTTCCCAAGCACACGGTTGCCGTTACCGGGCGAGGCAGTAAGCTAGAGGCCCAGGCCCTACAAGAAGGCTGGTTGGCTACTTTTCCTATGCGCGACTGGGTGGGAGGCCGTACCTCTGAGCTTTCGGCAGTGGGCCTGTTGCCTGCGGCCTTACAGAACATTAGCATTCGTTCCATTCTTGGTGGCGCTAAGGAAATGGATGCCGCCACGCGCATTCCTGACCTGCACCGTAACCCCGCCGCCCTCATTGCCTTGTCCTGGTACTATGCAGGCAACGGCAAAGGAGAAAAAGACATGGTGGTGTTGCCCTACAAGGACAGCCTGCTGTTGTTTAGCCGCTATCTGCAGCAGTTGGTGATGGAATCTCTCGGTAAGGAAAAAGACCTGGATGGTAATGTGGTCTACCAGGGCATTGCCGTTTACGGCAACAAGGGGTCTACCGACCAGCATGCCTATGTGCAGCAACTCCGGGAGGGGGTACCGAGTTTCTTTGTCACCTTTATCGAAGTACTTAAAGACCGCCAGGGCAACTCAACGGAAGTTGAACCTAGCGTTACCGCTGGGGATTACCTGTTTGGCTTTTTGCAGGGCACTCGCAAAGCGCTCTACGACAACGCCCGCGAATCCATCACGCTGACGATTCCAGAAGTCAATGCCCACACGATTGGGGCAATCATCGCTCTCTACGAGCGAGCCGTAGGGTTCTATGCTTCGTTGGTTAACATCAACGCTTACCACCAGCCAGGGGTAGAAGCTGGTAAAAAAGCTGCTGCTGAGGTGTTGAACTTGCAACACGCGGTGGTTAATGCCCTGCGCCAAAGCCCCTATCCCCTTGGTTTAGTGGAACTGGCCGAAAAATCTGGCTTTCCCCAAGAAATCGAAACTATCTATGCTCTAGTGCGCCACCTCCATGCCAATCAGCGTAATTTAGTGATTCACGGCAACCCTGGCTATCCCGATGTCATTAAAATTGCGGCACTGCCCTAAGGGGCAAGTCTTTGACTATCACGCCTCAGCAGGCTAAACATTTCCCCCGACTCCGGGATAATCAACAACCCCGACTCTGGCACGGCCAACAACCAGCTTAGAGCAGGAATTGGAGGGTGTGCCGCGGTGCTAGCCCAACGGTAGCGATTATCTTCTTTGTCAAGCTCATCCTGCTATGCGGTCAGCCTGGGGTAGCTGGCAGCAGCAACTGAGCCAGGAACTCAGACTGAATCCAAGTGAGTTTGTGGTGTTGCTTAGGCCGTAGGCAGCGAACAAGCCGGAGCCTGCCAGAGGGTATCATGCTCAACCATGGCATTGAGAATAATCACCAGCTTGTGCATGCAGGCTACCAGGGCAACTTTTTTGAGTTTTCCTCGCTGTAGCAAGCGCTGGTAGTACTCGCGAATGACCGGATTATGGCGAGTGGCGACTAACGCCGCCATGTAGAGACCCGTGCGCACGGTGGCTCGACCGCCGCTAATCATCCGCTTACCCGTCATCTGACCGCTATCGCGGTTGAACGGGGCGAGGCCACACAAGCTGGCGAGGCGCTGGGCTGTAATTTGGCCGAGCTCGGGGAGTGAGGCCAACAGAATCCCCGTCGTCACGGCTCCAATGCCGGGGACACTGGTGAGGATCTCGCGGGTACGTTGCCACCGATCGCTTTGGGCGATGAGCTGCTCAATCTGGGTGTCGAGGTCTTGTATCTGTTGCTTGAGCCAGTCAAGATGCTGCTCAATACTCTCTCCGGTCACGCGTCGAGCAGAGCGTTGCCGGGCTTTTTCGGCACTCGTCATCTCGACGAGTTGCTGCCGCCGCGTGACGAGGTCTTGAAGGTGTTGATTGGCCTCACTCGCCATCGCCCGCACCTCAGGACGAATAGCATCGGCAAAGTGGGCCAACACCTCAGCATCAATTTTGTCCGTTTTGGCCCTGCGCCCCGTGGCTCGGGCAAAATCACGCACCTGACGCGGATTCACCACAGCGGTCGGCCAGCCCTGGGCCATCAACGTTCGCGCCGCCAGGGCTTGATAGCCCCCGGTCGCTTCCAGCACAACCAGGCGCGTCGTGGCGTGATACGCCGCTAGCGTTTGGAGTAACTCCACTAAACCCGATTCACTGTTGGCCACTTGAAGGCTTAAGCCCAGCGGACGGACGTACACATCCAAGGTGTGCTTGGACACGTCAATGCCGACCCATTGATGCGCTTGTGATAGTTCACTCATGGTTGGATCCACCTATGTAGAAAGTTAATCTGACATCACTCGTCCTTGCTCGATACGGAGTCTAAGCTCCTGGCGATTTTGCGAGTTAACTTCAGAGGAGTGCGGCGACCCATGCTACATTCGGCTTCTAACAACCCAGGGTGGGACGGTCTGCCACACACCTATAAAGATACAAGGGTGGGCATTGCCCACCCTTGAATGGTGCTACGACAGGGGCTCTGGCAATCCCAGGGAATTGGTGGGCCGTGCCCACCTAACTCAAACTAGCCATTCCGCAAACATTGCTAAAATCACCCGCGCGGGTCATCCCTCTCTTCCGCCTGGGCCAATCGCACCTCCTCATAGAGCAGCTCAATCGAGACCCGCCAGTCTATGCTGGTGAGATCCAGGGTTTCTGCCTCAAGGTAGGTCTGCAAATCCCAGCGGCGGGCCGAAATGCGACGATAGCGGTCAACACTGACTCGGTCAGCACTGATCAAAACGTACTCTTGTAGCGTCGAGAGCTGGCGGTAGTGGGTAAACTTGTCGCCCCGGTCGTAGTCAGCGGTGCTAGGTGACAGCACCTCCACAATCAAACTCGGGTAGCGAATCAGCTTAAGCGCATCGCGGTCTCGCTCGTCGCAGCTCACCATCACATCTGGATAGTGGTAAGGCCCCCGCTGAGAAATCTCCACCTTGACATCGGCCATTACCACCAGACAGCCCCTACCCCGCAAATGGGCCTTGAGGGCTGCCGCCACGTTGAGCGCAATTTGGTTGTGGGGAATCGTGCCCCCCGTCATCGCCAAGACTTGCCCCTCCACGTAGGCATACCGGAGGTCTTGGGTCGCTTCCCACTCCAGATACTCCTGGGGAGACATAGGAGTGAAGTTGAGTCGGGCAATCATGGGCTCTACTGCTTCTCACAGGTATAGCTGTAACCAGTGGGGTTAAGACATTGCCCAGACGACGTTCAGACGACGTTCAAACGTTTGAATGTTATCTAGGGGTTCTAGATGTTCTCATCACCGGGACTATAGCTATATATTATGACCCGCATCAACCCTCTCCCCTTCGGGAATGACGACCCTACCGTAAAGCGCCTGAGAAAGCTCGAATCTTATCTTCATTGTGGCAACGGCAACAGCATTAACACGATAATGTGCCCCGCTATCAGGGTTCAGGTGCGTTTTAAGTCGTGACAGTTATCTATCGCAGCATTACCCCTTTAGAATCTTTTGGTGGCATCTACAAACCCTTCCTTCGCTCCGTGAGTTCTTTGTTTCACTTGCTGCAAGGCTGGACTTACAAATTGAACTCTATCCCTTACACTGCACTTCTCCAATCTCCGCCTACCTCACCGGTCATCCTGAACCCGCTCAATTTGCTCCAGCACCCGGCGAATTTCAAAGGCATCTCCGGCTTCAGGGTGTTCGTACAGGTAGCGTTGCAGGTCGTAGTACGCTTCCGAAAGGCGACCCTGTTGGTAATAAATCAGGCCGCGATCGCGCCATTCTGACACGGCTTCTGGATTAATCAACAAAATTCGGTTGATGGCATCCAGGGCCTTGGGCACATTGCGCTGTTGCAGATAGATCAGCTTCAAGTTGGCCAACAGACGAACCAAGAAGGCCGTCGGAGTAATTTGCTCCAGATGGCGAACATCTAGCCGAGCCGACTCACCAAACATTTGCTGGAAGCGATCGCGGCAGTCTTGCTCAAACAAAATCTCGCCCTGGTAGAACGGGTCTACAAAAATAGCCATCTCCTCTATGGTGGGACGAATTAGAAAATGCCCCGGCATTCCCACCCCTACCATTGGGAAATCAACGCGCTTGGCTAATTCCAGATACACCAGCGACAGGGTGATGGGAATGCCAACCCGCCGAGTTAACACCTCGTTTAAGAAGCTGTTGCGGGGGTCGTAGTAGTCGATGGTGTTGCCCTGAAAGTTCAGTTCATAAAACAGGTAATGGTTGATAGCGCGAATAACTTTAAGAGGATAGGCTTCCTGCGGCAATTGAGGCCGTAGAGCATCGGCCATAGTATCTAGCATGGCCAGGTGAGCCGGAATATCCAGGTTTGGATAGTCTTCCTGGGCAATGTAGAGCGCGGCTCTGGCCAAATCGATTTCGCCAGGAGATTTCTGAAGCTCCTGGCAGAGCAGTTCGCGGGGTAAGGCAGAGTTCGTCATTTTAGGTGTGATAATCCTGGCCAGTGCCATAGGAAAGTGCATCCAGCCAACGATGGCTATAGTATCGCTGAACCGGCGGTAGTGCAGCATAGGCCGGACTCAAAAATTTAGCCAGCGGAGCAAGCGCGCTATAACCGGCCAAACTGCCGGAGTGCCTGAGCCAATCCGCCAGGGCTGGCACTCCCACCTGGGGAATAATTTTGGCCACCAGCGCCGGATGCTTGAGGGAGGTCACTAACAAGGTTTTGGCCAGGGCTGGAAACTGCACCACGTCCTGCAAAAAGGGCTTGAGGGTGGCTTCCCCTAACTCAGCCATATCGGCAAAAATAGCCGCCAGCATAGCGTTAATCTGCTGATCGGGGATGGTTTGCTCTACCCTAACGCTCATGGAGCGCTGAAACAGCCAGGTTACCGATAAGTTAGGCTGGTAGGGCTGCAGTTGGCCCAGGGCACTCGCGCCTAAACAATCGCAGGCCAGGGCTTCATCAATGCCGTGGGTGAGGCGTTCTAAATGGCGAATCATGGCTCCAAAGCCACCGAAACTCAGGGGCGACTGGCCACCGCTGCTGTCCCCCACAGGCAAGACTCGGCCCCAGCTATACCGCAACGGGCTGTGGCGATAGCAGGGAAAAAATCCAAATAGCGCTCGCTTTACCATTAACGCCTCTAAATCCACCTGCTGATAGTCCGGCAAGAGTTGCCAATACTCCTCGAAGAGTTCCGTTAAACTCAGCCGTCGCGGATCGGCATCCATATAGGTAAACAAATAGGTAGTGCGCCCGTCTCTAGCTGGAAAGGCTTCCCAAAAATACTGGCACTGGTGACGCATCGGCGTGAAGGACACGATTAAATCACCCGTGTCGTTAGCCGTGAACCCTTCGGCGCAGGTGCCGACCACTAAGCAGACTGCATCGGGTTTTTGGCCGCCCCTGGCCTGACGAGCAATGGGCGAAAAGTGCCCCATCGCATCGATTAGCAGTCGTGTTTTTAGAGGTTGACCCGCCTTAACCAGCACCCCATCAGGATGCACCCAGGCTCCTTCAAAGGCCGTGTTCTCAATTAGGTGTCCGCCAGCGGCCAAAAACTTGGCTTTTAGTCCCTCCAGCAGCGCTACTGGGTCAACGCCTACATTCAACACATCCCTGACCCAAAGGGGGTCGCCACCCAAAAACTGAATCCGGGCTGGATTGTACTCCGAGGCCATCACTGCCTCTAGTTCAGCCTCGGTCAATAGCTCCAGGCTCGTTAGCGCCGTTAGTTCTCGGCGAGAAATGTTCCACTCCTGCTCGCGCCCGCGCAGACTACCCCGCTCTAGTAACGCTACCCGCCAACCGCGCTGGGCTAGGGCCGCGGCCAGCAGCACTCCCAAAGTACCGCCGCTAATCACCACATCCCAATCTACTGGGCCTAGCGGTTCTGTATCGCTCTGTACAACGGGTGCAACGGGTAGATTGCCGGTGCGATAGCGCGACCACAGGTCGTCAGCCTGTCCTAAACCCATCAGCGGATTTCCCGGCAACTGGGCCAGCATGGATTCGGTTAGCGCCATAGGGCGGTATACCTTTACAAACAATTCTTTAGGAAGTTTAACCCATACCCTATTGACGAAAACCGGGCCAGAACCTTTACTAATCTGGCCTTAACCCTTTTTGAATAGACATTAACCTTTATGGTGTTCTCCCCAGGGCCAAAGGCAAAGTTGTTAGGATCGCGTCCAACAACCTATGCATGGGAGATTCTATGACTCGCTTCCTAGTTGCCGTCGTAAATGGCGCCAGAGCGCGTTTTTTGACCTTAGAACCCCTTGAAGACCCAGCGGTTGAATCTGGCCCGGACTTAATCGAGCGTTGCGAATTACTAAACCCTGCCATTGAAATGGCGGGCCAGGAGTTGTGGGCCAACACAAAAACTGGGCGCAATCGAGGTAGTGGCAGCAAAGGACACAATTATGACGACCACCGCGAGAATCACCTGGTAGAGTTTGAGCGCCGCTTTGCCCAGGCCATTGTCGATCAAATAGACGAGATGATTGCCGCCCAGTCGCTAAATACCGTAGTGCTAGTGGCTGAGCCTCAAATTTTGGGCCTTCTGCGCGACTGTTTACATAGTTCTAATGGGCGCTCAGTCCAAATTTCTGACCTGGCTAAAGACCTCTGCCGGATGAAGCCGCGTCAAATCCACGATTACCTCTGCCAAAAGGCCATCTTACCTGCGCGTCAAATGGCTCTGGCCGAGCGGCGCCACTAAAGAAGTTTCAGAATAAAGGAGCGGGTTCTTTAATAACCGCTTATCTTCAATGCAGCATTTCCTGGCCTGGTAAGGTACAGCCCATCCCCGGATAGCCAAGGTGTTGCATCTATGTGTGAACCTCACTAGCTTCAAAACCGCTGTAAGTCTGACTAAAAAGGCCGTAGAGTACGCTCCACGGCCTTATCAACTGGCTAAAGCAATTGTAAAACAGGTCTACCCAGCTTACATGGACGAACCCAAGCCAGCGTAGGCACCATAGAAAAATAGACCTACGACGACAAGGATACCGGTACCGGCAACTGTTGCCACGATCCATAGGGGAATTCGCCCGCTCTGAAGCATCGTTCTCTCTCCTACTATTGGGTTAATTAATGAGTGATTACAACACAGCCCTGGTTAATCACCAGGTTTACAGCGTCTCCGAGGTAAGTCAGGTAAAAGCATAACCATCAAACCTAGGTTTCAAGGACAAGCCCTGCCCTACCCAGCAAGGGGATGCTGCAATGACTAGACTTTCAACAGAAGGCTAGTTAAAGAAGTAGCTAGAAAAGAGCAGACCTAGCACGAATACCAATAACAAACCCAGGTAAAGGGAAGTACGGTTTAGCTCGACGGGCTGCTTATTTGGATTAGGAGTACGTTCCATGAGGTTTTACCGTTGAATAAACTGCATGGCCGCGATCGCGCCCAAAAAGAATACGCTGGGCACGGCTAGGGTATGCACAGCTAACCAGCGAACTGTGAAAATGGGATAGGTAATTTGTTGGTTTGGGGAATTGCTTTGCATGGCGCTTCAGTAAACAGTGGTTTATGAAATGGAAAGGCTATTGACCCGAAAACGTATCAATCTGCTGCTTGGCCTCGAAGCGATCGCTCACAATCGGCAGCTGCATTTGGTTGTCGGGATAGTACTCATTGGGGCGTGGTGTACCAAAGGCATCGTAGACTAGCCCAGTACTCACAAACAGCCACCCAGCAATGAACAGCATAGGAATGGTAATGCTGTGGATAATCCAATAGCGAACACTTGTGACAATATCCCCAAAGGGGCGTTCTCCAGTTGTCCCTGCCATAATCAACGTCTCCTCTCTAACACGAAAGAATCTAACTTAATCATAGAGAACGGGGTAAACCCTAACAAGCTCTTCTCGACTAGATAGCCAAGTTTTTGCTCAAGCCAGGCTGTCATCGTACTTCAAGATGGTGCCTTGCTGACCCAAAATAAATCCTTTGTCTGGCTTGGTGAAGGCGATTCGATAGAAGTTAGAGGGCACATCATTCACCGCCATATCCTTCGACCAGGTTTGGCCACCATCAAAGCTAACCAGCAAGTTGCCGCCACCACCCGTTACCCAAACTTCCTCATTGGTGCGAAAGGCCATGTCCAGCAAACCCCAGCTAGCCCCAAACTCAGGATTCAAAGCCTCCGTGAAATCATCAGAGGCTTTGGAGTTAGAAAAACGCACCTGGCCGCCCCTAGCGATGACCCAAAGCTTGCCAGCCTTATCAAAGCCCATGTTTTGCAAACGGCGAGAATTTTGGCGGTTGTGAGGAATCCATTCGTCCTGCCCCGGTGCCCAGGTGGAGTAAAAATTACCACGAGATGACACAGCCACATAGCGACCGTCTTCAGAGCGGGTCATGTTGCGCACTACTCCCACAGCCCCCTGCACCAGCGCTTTCCAGGTACGGCCCCCATCTTCTGTACGGTAGATGGCCCCAATATCTGTTGCCATTTCTGCCGATTTTGGCCCTAAGGCCGTCACCAAAAATGGAGTACCGGGCAGTTTTTCGCTCAAGGGCACCTTTTCCCAGGTCTGTCCACCGTCGCTAGTGTGCAGCAAGATCGATGGAATGCCCGTTACCCAGCCCTCGCTATCAACAAAATCAACAGAAGTAAACGTGTAGGGTTGATCATCTAAGGCCAACTCTCGAACACTCCAGGTATCGCCACCATCTTGTGTCTCCAGCAAGGTATTGCGGCTGCCGACAATCCAGCCGTGGTCAGCATCCTGAGTAAACGCAATATCCGAAAGGGTGGCGTCCGTTGGCACTTGAATCACCTTCCAGGGATGCACCGCTGCGTCCGACAGGAAATAGCCGGAACACCCTGATGCCAGGACTATAGCGACCAGGGCAATTAAACCTCGTTTCAACCAATCCAACGCAGCGTGCATATTCCAATCAAATCCGTCAATGACTACATTAGTTTTGAGAAGCAGAAGTTCTCCTAGCCCAGAGGATTGGGATAGAAGCAATAAATGTCTATTTCAAACCATACAGGCTGATGAAAAACAGGAAGGCCAGCGCCAAGCCCCCAAAAATCAGCACATTTTTCTGTCCCGGCGTCAGCCGATTCACCCCTAACCCATAGTTCAGGTTTTCTTTGAAGCCAGAGGGCCTACCCACAGGGCCAATATTGCTGAACTGCTTTTTAGGGGCACTACAAACCGGGCAGCGCCAGTTCAAGGGCAAGTCCTCAAATGGCGTGCCGCCAGGTATTTTAGCTCGACTATCGCCCTTAATAGGCTCGTAGGAGTAGCCACAGGAGCGACATTCGTAGCAGTCCATTTCCTCTGGTGAGAGAGGAGCAATCGCAGGAGATGGGCTTTGGGTTGTGCCTGGGGATTCTGACAAGTCTGCCGAGGTCTCAGGTTCAGCACTCATGACGTTAGATACCTTAAGAATCCAGCTAAACAACGAAAACCAGCAGCACAAAAAAGGCTGCTCAGGAAACCGGGAAAGGGCTTGTTGTAAACAATTATGACATCAGGTGGGTCATTTCGCTGAGTTCCCACGAGACTCTGGTGGCAGCGATCCCCGTCAACGATCTCTAGTAGAGAAAGATGTAATCGATAGCATCAGAGTCTTTAATGCGTTTACCCTGCTTTTCCGCGCAATGTAGCCTAGAATGACCATTAAGCCTGATGAAGGTGTTGCTGTTGTGCCTCTCAGTTTAGTTGTGGCGGTGAGCTGGTGTTTGTCTTATCTGGCTACGAGTACTTTCTAGTTTTTTTGATGATCTCCTGCCTGGTGCCGGTTGCAGCCCTGGGAGCATCCAAGCTGCTGCGCCCAGCAAACCGTGGGCCAGCCCGCAGAACCACTTATGAATCTGGCATGGAACCCATCGGCGGAGCCTGGATTCAGTTCAACATTCGATATTACATGTTTGCTTTGGTCTTTGTGATATTTGATGTGGAAACGGTGTTTTTGTACCCCTGGGCCGTAGCTTTCAATCAGTTGGGCCTGCTAGCCTTCATAGAGGCATTAATTTTCATCGGAATTTTGGTGGTTGGTCTTGTCTATGCCTGGCGTAAGGGAGCGTTGGAATGGTCATGAATCCGGCTACGGTGGTTAATGGGGGTGATCTGTTAGCCCCCGATGAAGCATTGCTAAACCCAGTCGCACCGCCTACGGTCACTCACGATCTGTCAGAGAATGTGATTCTGACAACCGTGGATGACCTCTACAACTGGTGCCGTCTGTCTAGCCTGTTCCCGCTGCTGTATGGAACGGCCTGCTGCTTTATTGAGTTCGCTGCGCTTATTGGCTCCCGGTTTGATTTTGACCGGTTTGGGCTACTGCCGCGGGCCAGTCCTCGTCAGGCTGACCTGTTAATTACAGCAGGCACCATCACCATGAAAATGGCTCCGGCCCTGGTGCGCCTGTATGAGCAAATGCCTGATCCCAAGTATGTGATCGCGATGGGGGCTTGTACGATCACCGGCGGCATGTTTAGTAGCGACTCACCTTCGGCGGTGCGAGGGGTTGACAAACTCATTCCGGTGGATGTTTACATTCCGGGCTGTCCGCCTCGGCCAGAAGCCATTATTGATGCCATTATTAAGCTGCGTAAGAAGGTGGCCACTGAGTCGATGCAGGATCGCGCTTACACCATGCAGACCCATCGCTTCTATGAGCGTGCCCACAAGCTGAAGCCTGTGCCTGCCATCCTGACAGGGCAATACCTGCAAACTGGGGGGCATAGTACGCCGCCCAAGGAGCTGATGCAAGCTATGGGTATGCCGGTGCCGGACGCCCTGACTGAAGCCGTAAACCAGGAGGAAACGATCTAGATGGCTGAGGACGACGCTAATCTGGTGCCCGCTGGAGAAGATGCAGCGGCTGAGGCTACAGACGCTGCCATTGTTGAGGCCGGAGCAGTCTCTACGTGGTTGACCGAGAACGGCTTTGCCCACGATCTGGTTGAGCCTGATCATCTCGGTATCGAAGTCATTAAGGTAGAGCCTCAGTTTCTCATTCCTATTGCTACAGCCCTCTACGCCTATGGGTTCAATTACTTGCAGTGCCAGGGAGCCTACGATATAGGGCCAGGTCAGGATTTAGTCAGCTTCTATCACCTGATCAAGGTCAGCGATGATGCTGACCGCTCAGAGGAGGTGCGAGTAAAGGTTTTTTTACCCCGCGATAATCCCCGCGTTCCTTCTGTCTACTGGGTCTGGAAGGCCGCCGACTGGCAGGAGCGCGAAAGCTATGACATGTACGGCATTATCTACGAAGGACACCCGAACCTGAAGCGGTTACTCATGCCAGAAGACTGGGTAGGCTGGCCACTGCGCAAAGACTACATCTCTCCAGATTTCTATGAACTTCAAGACGCGTATTAGATAGCTGGAAAATTTGGAATAGTCCGCTACTGCCAGGTATCATCCTTAGTGTGTAGGATGATGCCTGGCATTGAGGATTCATTATGCTAGTTCAGCTAGTTCGCCCATTGGTACGTACTCAAGTACAGTTGCTTTCTCAGTCACCCTCTGCCAGTGCCAAGTTAGTGGGCATGGTGTCTCAGTGGTTGGGGTATCTTGGCATTCAGGCCGAGGTAACTCAGCTCCAGACTACGGGTGAGCGCATTCAGGTGTCTCTCTGTGTGGGTAAGCCTGAGCAATGTACTGAAATTGAATGGCGCAAGATTCTGGATAACTTAAATCAGGAGAATGGCGCTGATTCTGAGTCCCCTATGCTGGCTTATAGTGCCATGAGCCCTGCTCAGCAGAGCAAGGTACATCGCCTGCTGGCGTCGGTGCTGCAGGCCAGCGGCCCATCTGTGTTAGACGAGTGGGGCAGCCTGAAGCCACAGCTAGCGGCTTTGGGCCTAGAAGAGCCTATGCTACTGGGTATTCAGTCGGCGCTTAAGGCTCCTATGCCGATGGAGCTTTTAGTCGAGCAACTCGACCCTGAAGTGGCGGCATTCGTTTTGTCTAAGGCTATCAACATTGCTCTGTTAGATCGTCAGATCAATCAGGCTGAGGACAGTGCCCTCAAGGCTCTGCTCAATGCCCTTGATCCCAATGACTTGCCCTAATCTTTCTGCGGGACTATGACATCTGCTTCGGTGCTTTTTCATTTGGCCTTTCCGGTAGCCGATATCTCAGTGGCGAGGCAATTTTATGTGGAAGGCTTGGGCTGCTTGCCGGGTCGAGAAACAGCAAACTCGTTGATTCTTAACCTCTATGGCCACCAGTTAGTCGCCCATACCAGCCCAGACCTGACCCCTCAGCGGGGTATCTATCCCCGTCATTTTGGGCTTGTCTTCTTAGATGAAGCCGACTGGAATGCCCTGTTGGAGAGGGCTAGAGCCAGGGATCTCAAGTTCTATCAGACAGAAAAGCGGCGCTTTCCGAATACACCGCTGGAACACCGAACCTTTTTCTTGGAAGACCCTTTCTACAATTTACTGGAGTTTAAGTACTACTGTTCTTCTAGTGCCATTTTCGGAGAGGTCGAGTTGGCGCTGGTCGGAGATGCTGTGGGCTAATCTTCGATCCTCAGCCCGCCCACCTAGGGATTTTGCCCTCGCTATGTTGCGTTATGTTACGACATTGAGCCTTTCCAGGCTGTAACAAAAGGCAGAGATTGCCCAAAGATGTTGAATTTGCTACGGTTTTCCTCTTTACATGGAGGGCTGTCTCTTAACAACTTGTAAAAGATAAATATACAACCGCGGTGTATAAACATTTTTGGAGGGTTTGTTGAATCAGCGAAAGCTAATTCAGGCAATGGTTTCAGGAAATGCATAATGCTTGTGCAAGATGCATTTCTAGCCTTCTCAACATTTCTTTGAATCTAGGCTTGGCAAGTATGTCTACGCCTGAACAAGTCTTAAGAAATGTAAATTAAATGAGAAAACGAACCACACCGCTCTTTAAGATCCTCTTTATAGATTAGTTAGGCAGCTCTGCTGACCTGATGACTACCTCGGTCCTCTGACCATTTTCAAGCAAACTCAGCGACAAAAAATTAGGAGATTTGAGTCGATGTTTGACGCATTCACTAAGGTCGTTTCCCAAGCTGACGCACGAGGCGACTTCCTCTCCACCGATCAGATCGATGCTCTGCAGCGCATGGTTGCTGAAAGCAACAAGCGTATGGACTCCGTGAACCGCATCACCGGCAACTCTTCCAAGATTGTGTCCGATGCCGCTCGCGCCCTGTTTGCTGAGCAGCCCCAGTTGATCGCTCCCGGTGGCAACGCTTATACCAGCCGTCGTATGGCCGCCTGCCTGCGCGACATGGAAATCATCCTGCGTTATGTAACCTACGCCATCTTCTCTGGCGATGCTAGCGTACTCAACGATCGCTGCCTGAACGGCCTGCGTGAAACCTACGTAGCCCTGGGTACCCCCGGTGCTTCCGTAGCCGCTGGTGTTGAAAAGATGAAAGAAGCTGCGATTGCTATCGTAAACGACCCCGCTAACATCACCCCTGGTGATTGCAGCTCCCTCGTTTCCGAAATCGGCAGCTACTTCGATCTGGCTGCTGCTGCTGTTGCCTAGGTTCAGCCTAACTTGAACCTTTCCTGAGTTAGGCCGATGGCCTGATTCTACTCACTGTTCATTCGCTGTGCAGACCATTGAAGGAGAACCGTTTACTATGAAGACCCCATTGACCGAAGCTGTTGCAGCAGCTGATTCTCAAGGCCGCTTTCTGAGCAGCACCGAAATGCAAACCGCCTTTGGCCGTTTCCGCCAGGCTCAGTCTGGTCTAGAGGCTGCTAAAGCTCTGACCACCAAGTCTGATTCTCTGATCAGCGGTGCCGCCCAAGCTGTGTACAACAAGTTCCCCTTCACCACCCAGATGCAGGGGCCTAACTACGCAGCCGACGAGCGCGGTAAGCAAAAGTGTGCCCGTGACATCGGTTACTACCTCCGTATGGTGACCTACTGCCTGATTGCTGGCGGTACTGGCCCTATGGATGAGTACCTGGTAGCTGGTCTGGATGAAATCAACAGCACTTTTGAACTGTCTCCTAGCTGGTACGTAGAAGCTCTGAAGTACATCAAAGCTAACCACGGCCTGTCTGGCGACGGCGCTGTTGAAGCCAACTCCTACATCGACTATGCCATCAACGCTCTAAGCTAGTTTGGCGATTGCCCGGAGGGGCAGACAGTTGTTAGCGCATTGTTAGCGATTGTTTGTTGCTCCGGGCATTGTTGTATCTATACACGCCCAAGGAGGCAACCATGGCAGTAACTACTGCAGCGGGACGCCTTGGCGTCTCGCCCTATGAAGAGTCGATGCGGGTCGAACTGCGGCCAAACTGGACTGAAAGCGATATTGATGCCGTCATTCGGGCAGCCTATCGGCAGGTTTTTGGCAACCAGTACATTATGGCCAGTGAGCGCAATACCAGCGCTGAATCCTTGCTGCGGCAGGGAGAAATCACAGTTCGAGATTTTGTCCGGGCCTTGGCCCTGTCTGATCTTTACCGCGATAAGTTCTTCTCAAGCGGGCCACAAAACCGCTTTATTGAGTTGAACTTTAAGAATCTACTCGGTCGGGCTCCCTACGACCAAGACGAAATCGCTTATCACACCGATCTGTACAACACCTATGGGTACGATGCGGAAATCAATTCCTACATCGACTCTGAGGAATATCGCGATAACTTTGGCAACAACACAGTGCCTGGCTACCGTGGTCATCTAACCCAGCGCAGCCAGAAAACCGTTGGATTTACTCGGTTCTTTCAACTGTACCAGGGCTATGCCACCAGCGATCGTGCCCAACGTAGCGGTGTGCGAGCCAAGCTGGTATCAGAGATTGCCCGCAACTCGGCTTCTCCAGTGGCCAGTGGCGCAACTGGGCCAGCTATTGTTGGGGTTTTAGGTGGTGGTCGCAGCAAGCTCTATCGAGTTAGAGTTTCCCAATCGGCAACGCCCGGTGGTCCCCAGGTACGCCGTACCAATACCGAGTTTCTGGTGCCCTATGAGCAGCTTTCTCAAAGGCTGCAACAAATCAATCGCACTGGGGGACGGGTTACTAAGGTGGATCTGGCCTAGTTTGTTGATTGAACTTGGGTAACTGGTGCCAACGCCGCAGCGCGTTCTCAAGCTCGGAGTACGCTTACGCCAGGCAAGAGACAGGGCAACCTGGGGCACTAGGTTATCCTCAACTGTGTTGAGAAACCCTGTTAAACGGAGGACAATCCTGTGCCGATTACAACGGCAGCGTCCCGCCTGGGAACCGCTGCATTTAGCGAAACTGCCCCAGTGGAACTGCGGGCTAACTGGACTCCTGACGATGCGGAAATCGTTATTCAGGCTGTCTATCGTCAGTTGCTCGGTAACGACTATCTGATGAACTCAGAACGTCTAACCAGTGCTGAGTCGTTGCTGAAAAATGGCTACATCACGGTGCGTGAGTTCGTGCGGGCCGTGGCCAAATCTGAACTATATAAAGAAAAGTTTTTCTACAACAACTTCCAAACTCGGGTCATTGAGCTGCACACCAAGCATTTGCTTGGCCGCGCAGTCTATGACGAATCTGAGGTGGTTGAGCACCTGGATCGCTATGAAACCGAAGGCTACGACGCCGATGTCGATTCCTTCATTGACAGCGAAGAATACCAGGCTAGCTTTGGGGATAATGTCGTCCCCTACTACCGCAGCTTCGTCTATCAGCCAGGTCAGCGGTCTGTAGGATTTACCCGCATCTTTCAACTCTACCGGGGCTATGCTACTAGCGACCGGGCGCAGGCTGGAGGCAAAAAGTCTCGTCTGGCCGAAGAGTTGGGTCGTAATACCTCCTCCAGCATTGTTGGCCCTACCAGTGCGGCGGCTGGCTGGTCGGCTCAGGCTAACAAGCTGGCCACTCCCAATCGTGCCTTGGGTGGGCCTACTCCCTACGGAGCAGGCGCTGGTAAGGTGTACCGAATTGAGGTAATGGGGGCTAATCTGCCTCGCTATCCTAAGGTGCGGCGTATAAACACGGCCTACCTGGTGCCCTACGAACAGCTATCGGCTAAGCTCCAACAAATCAATAAGATGGGTGGTCGGGTAACTAGCATTACCCCAGCTAGTCTTTAGGTTTGCTATGTAAAGTACAGGCGTAGAAATGTCCTAGCCGATGTTACTACGCCTGTGCCTGATGACCTGAAAGTGCCGCTGACTGGGCGAGCGGCTAAGTCTAGGGGATTAGTATCTTCCCTCTGGCCTTTTCTATGTGCCCAACACACTCCCTCTGCATGTCTAGGAGAATCTGCACCATGCTTGCTCAAAACGCCTTTGGTAGCCAAACTACGACTCCCTCTGGTAATCGTGTCTTTCTCTATGAAGTAGAAGGGCTGCGCCAAAATAGTGAAACCGATAAGACTAACTACCCTATTCGCAAGAGCGGTAATGTGTTCGTTAAAGTGCCTTACAACCGCATGAATGAAGAAATGCAGCGCATTACCCGGTTGGGCGGCAAGATTGTTAGCATTCAGCCATTGTCAACCAATGGAGCCAGTGCTAAGAGCTAGGGTTGCCTAATGGGGATAGACTCATCACAATTGGTGAATGCTCAGGGTGATTCTCTTACTGTTGAACAGGCCATTGCCAATCTTCAGCAAACCGAGGATCCAGGATTGCGGTATTATGCCGCCTGGTGGTTGGGCCGGTTTCGGGTCACATTACCTGAAGCTGTTGATGCATTGCTGGCTGCCTTGGAAGATGAGTCTGATCGCTCCCCTGATGGAGGCTATCCGCTGCGCCGAAATGCAGCGCGTGCCTTGGGCAAGCTGGGAGAGCAGCGAGTGGTACCCGGGCTGATCCGCTGTCTGGATTGCCCCGACTATTACGTGCGTGAATCGGCTGCCCAAGCCCTGGAAATGCTGGGCGCTCCCCGTGCTATTCCAGCGTTACTCGCTTTGCTAGCCGGGAGTATTGCGGCAGCCGTTCCCGTAGAGGGTACGCCTCATTTGGTTCAGCCCTACAATGCCGTGCTAGAAGCTCTGGGTAGCCTGGGGGCAACTGAAGCTATTGAGACGATTGCAGCTTTTTTGGAGCATCCTGTCCCTCAGGTACAAAATGCTGCAGCTCGTGCTATGTATCAGCTAACAGGTGAAGCTATCTATGGCGATCAGTTGGTGCAGCGCCTGCAAGAAGCTAACCTTCAACTTCGGCGTTCAGCCATGATGGATTTGGGTGCCATTGGTTATCTCCCAGCCGCCCAGCCCGTGGCTGCAACCCTAGCAGAAAACAGCCTTAAGCTCATAGCCCTACAAGGGATTTTGGAAACTCATATACGCAATACGGGCTTTCCCGAAGCGGAGCTTTCCAGCGAAGCCCGACAGGTGTTATGGCTAATGGATGAATTGTTGTAATCGGAATTGTTGTAATCCTTAGGTAACAGGTTGGGAGCAGAACTGGCTAGCATTTCTGAGCTAATTCGGGCTGTTCAGGCCGCTGATTCTAAAACCGCGATGGTCGTGGCCGTCAGAAGCTTGGCCAACGCTGGGGATCCGGTAGCTGTTTCTACGTTAATTGAGGTGCTGGGCTACAACAATCCTGGGGCTGCCGTAGCTGCCGTTGACGGCTTAGTAGCTTTGGGTGAAGCCGCTGTGCCAGCCCTGCTAGAGCAACTGGATGGCTATAACTATGGCGCACGAGCCTGGGCCATTCGCGCCCTCTCGTTAATTGGCGATCCTCGCTCGCTACCGGTACTGGTGGACGCCGCCACCGGTGATTTTGCGCTTAGCGTGCGCCGTGCGGCAGTACGGGGGTTGGGCCATCTTAACTGGGCACTAATGCCGTCTGAACAGGTGGCCCTAGCGCAGAGCCAGGTGCTAGAGGTACTGCGACAAACCACGGCTGATCCAGAGTGGGTAGTGCGCTACGCAGCCATAGTTGGTTTGCAGTCTCTGGCGTTGGCCTTGGCAGAGGCTAACGTTTTACAGGAGAACCATAACATCACTCAGCATCTCCGCCAGGTCTTGGCTCAGGATGCCGTGCCTGCTGTGAAAGCACGGGCTCAGTTAGCAGTGGAGGGACTGGAGCAAAGACAAGCCTAGATATTACCTGAGAGCCTCTAGCCGCTTGACCGGCTTTGGTACCCGCTCGAGCGCTCAGTACTGCTTTACCTGTGCACACTCCCATCGGGCAGAATTGCTCTAGTGAGAGTGGTGTCTACCAAAATGGTACTGCTAATTTCGGCCCGCTCCAGGACGGCCTCGGTCAGGTCAGCGCCGGTTAAGTTGGCACGGCCTAAATACGCCTCAACTAGCATGGCCTTGACCAGGATGCTACCGCAAAAGCTAGCCCTAGACAGGTCAGCCCGACTGAAGCGACTTTCCAACAAGTCGCAGCGATTGATCTGGGCCTGGTTTAGTCGCGCATCCGTGAAGTCAGCGCCTCTAGCTCGGCAGTCATTTAGCTGAACCTGGCTTAAATCGCTGCGAACCAGGCGGCAATGGGTCAAGTTGGCCTGGTTCAAGTTGCTGTTGCTGAGGTCAACCCCAGCCAAGTTAGCGTAGCTCAACTGCGCACCCTCCAGGTTTGCGCCCTTCAAATTCGCATCCTTTAGCAACGCTTCGCTGAGATCGGCTTGCCTGAGATCCACATAGGCTAGGTCAGCCCCAGACAGGTTGGTGCCACGCAAATCAGCCTGGCGCAATTTAGCACCGCGCAGATTCGTGGAATATTTGCGGTTTTCCTGGCGCAGGTTAGCCCCACGCAGACAGGCTCCGGTTAGGTTGGCGCCGCCCAGATCGGCATTGCGGAGATCCGCTCCGATTAGGTTGGCATCCAGCAAATCGGCCAGGGTTAGCTTGGCACTGCGAAGGTCAGCCCCCTGCAAAGTAGCACCGTGCAAATCGGCATCATGCAGCATGGCAGCCGAAAGGTCGGCCTGGTTTAAGTTCGCTCCTCCCAGACGTATACGGGTCAGGTTAGCCTGTCGCAAGCGCGCCCGGGTCAGGTAAGCCAGGGTCAGATTAGCATTTTCTAAATCTACCTGGGTCAGGTCAGCGCCAATTAAGTCGGCCCCGGCCAGATCGACACCGACCAAAACTCTACCCCTAAAGTTTGTCTCGCCACGGGTGTAGGCTTGAAGCAAGTCACTGGCCTTCATACCAACACCTTAGTAGTAGGCTCGCATGGCCCGAATAATTGTGCTGGCGACTGGAACACTTTCGCTGCCCTGCCCCAAACAATGAGCAGTAATTGTGAGCTTGCTGTCTAAATCTGCAAAGCTGGGGCAGTAGTCAAAGATTTGGCGCAGCAAATCGTCTAAAGTGGTACGGCTGAGGTTAGCCCAGTCTTGCTGGGTGTAGCCAAACGGGCCATGCAGGCATGAATGCAGCAAAATCTTGGCCCGTAAAGGATTAACGTACTGCAAAATATCGACTCGCAAATCAAATAGTGAGGCGCGATCGCGGCATAGGGTTGGGGCTTCGCCCTTTGTGCTGGTCGGTGAGGTTTTAGACGACAGGGTGGCCAACGCCGATTGGAGCGTGGTGAACTCGCCAGCGGCCAGACTTGAGTGAATTGGCAGAGGAGTAACAACCGTGTGGTCTGGGGCTGAGTCCTGAGAATCGCTGCTAACTGGAGCAGATAGCTGGGCGCCAGCAGGCTGGTCTAAATAGAGCAGTTGGAATTGCGCCATCAATTCATTAGCGAGGCGAGTGTATTGTCGCGGTCGGTTAAGACGTTTGGTTACTCGGCCCAGGTGATAGTGCAAATCCTGACTTTGGGGCGCTAGCTGGAGCACCTGCTGAACCAGAGTACAGGAATCCACCTGGTCTAGCGTGGTTGCATTGTTTTCCCAGGTGTTGTAGCACAGGCAATACAGCAGTTTACGCAAGCGCAAAAAGTCGTCATGCTGCTGGAGCTTTTGGGTAACGAGACGACAACGCTCATCGAGAGAGCGTACTGTGAGAACCGTGATGTCGTTCTGCAGGGCCTCTACTGTAGGGCAGAGTGATTGCCCGTACCAGGGTTGCAGCTCCCGCACAATTAGCGCGGCTACCTCTGTGTAGATATCGTGCCGATTTAGGCCCTGCACAACCCGCTGTAACTGAGGCTCTAAATCGCTCAGAGTAGGGCAGCGTTCCCGCAACGACAGTAGCAGCGAATGTAGATCAAACTGCTCCAAAACCGCCGGATCGTTTTCCCAGGCTTGCTGGTAGGTTGCGAATACCAGTTTTTTAATCCGCATACTTTGGTCAATTGTGGTTAGATTGCGGATGGCTTGGCCCAGCAAGGCATCAACACTCATGGGACGAGTGTAGGTTGGTTCACCCGTAGAAAGGGGGCCAGCATCGGGCTCAGCCTGAAGCGCAAGTTGATAGGCCGGCACAGGCTCGTGAATGTTCTTCAGGTGTAGCGGCCCTAGAAAGGTGGCATGCAAAGTCAGACGGGCCTTAACAACATCAAAAATAGTTTGGGATACACACAAGCCGCGAGGTTTGGCATAGGTTTGCAACCGAGCGGTGATATTGACCCCGTTGCCCATTACATCCTGATTGCTGACTACGATATCCCCCAGGTGAATGCCAATGCGATGGTCGAAGGCGCGTTCTGGAGCTAACCCTTGGGCGGACTCAACAAGCTGGCGTTGCATTTCAAGACCACAGGCAACAGCGTCAACGGCACTCAGAAAATACATCAGCAGGCCGTCGCCAGTAGACTTTAGAACTGTGCCGCCGAACTCATGGCCAATTTTGGCAATCAGGGTCAAGTCCTGGTCAATCAAACGCAGGGTTAACTCCTCGTTGACTGACATAGCGGTGCTAAAGCCAACTGCATCAGTCACCATAATGGCGGCTAAAAGGCGTTGTCCCTCAGACAGGGATGACACTCGATAGTCCATGCAAACTCGCAGTAGAGCGCCGCTAAAAGCCGCCGATTTAACCCAGCGAGAAGAGCGGTTAGAGCTATGTTCATAGTGCCCTGCTGGTGAGCCGGATTCGCTATGAAAAGCCCTGGGAGTTCAGCAGGCAAGCTAGATTTTGAAATCAGCGATCGCTCCTCTGGCCATAGCCGCGATCGCCTGGTCAGTAGCCTTGGGTAGCTGATAGTATCGTCCCCCGGCAGCCTTAGCTAGTTCTTTGCCAAAGCCAGTTGAGACAAACTTGCGCTCGGTATCAATAATTAGCAGTTGATGGCCCGTAGCCCGAATTCGAACCGCAATATCCAGCAGTTCCTGCTTAATATCAGGCTTTTCGTCAAAATCAAGGGGTTCTCCTAAAGAGCGGGCCAGGGGAATGTTGCCCCGGCCATCGGTAATGGCCACGATCACCACATGGCCAATATCACCCGACTGTTGGGCATTGGTGCCTACCCGCACCGCCTGGGTTAGCCCGTGAGCCAGCGGAGAGCCACCTCCGCAGGGCATGCGCTCCAGCCGGCGGCGGGCCATAGCAATTGATCGTGTTGGCGGCAGCAGCACCTCAGCCTGCTCACCCCGAAACGGAATCAGGGCCACTTGGTCGCGGTTTTGGTAGGCTTCGGTCAAGAGTTCCAACACCGCCCCCTTAGCAGATTGCATTCGGTTCAAGGCCATTGATCCCGATGCATCTACCACAAAAATAATCAGTGAACCGGCCTTGCGAGCCAGCCGTTTGGCCCGAATATCGCCCTTTTCAACAATCACTCGGCGGTCTGGCTGCCTCTTCCGGCGAGCCTTTTGGTAAGGTGCTGCCGCTCGCAGGGTGGCATCAACGGCTATCCGTCGTACTGGTCCCTGGGGTAGAAAAGGCTTGATGTAGCGTCCGCGCTCCTCAGAAAATACCAGGCTCTGGCGACCCGACTTACCCTGACGGCTCATGGTTTGAGCAAAGATCAGCATGGCTGGATCAAGAATCACCCCTTCCGGATCAAAGATAAACTCTTCCGGGATGCTGGGCGGGGTGTCGTCAGCCTCC
>Ga0224723_1000090_pt1 | contig 56191 bp, 50 predicted proteins | sample Balambano_FR2_Me_FD_161647 | JGI IMG/M metagenome (GOLD analysis project Ga0224723, IMG submission 161647) | Freshwater sediment microbial communities from Lake Towuti, South Sulawesi, Indonesia - Balambano_FR2_MetaG | ecosystem: Environmental > Aquatic > Freshwater > Lake > Sediment | place... | reverse complement strand
TGCCCGTCACCGAACAGGCGGCGTCAGAAATTCTCTCGCTGCCGATGTATGTGGGCTTGACACATGAAGATGTCGAGCAGGTCGCGCGCACGGTTGCCAACATACTGGGGGGCAGCGCGATATGACAGTTCCGGCTTCGTTCGACGGTACGCGCGTCCTCATTACCGGGGGCATGGGCTTTCTCGGCAGCAATCTGGCGCTGGCACTGGTGGAGCGCGGCGCACACGTCACGATTATGGACGCGATGATACCGGGTTATGGCGGCAACCTGTTTAACATTGATCCGATCAAGGATCGCGTGACCGTGAACTTCGCTGACATTCGCGATCAGCATACGATGAATTATCTGGTGCGCGGGCAGGACTTCATCTTTCATATGGCAGGTCAGGTCGATCACATCCTGAGCCTGAACGACCCGTTTCCTGATATCGACATGAACATCAAAGGCACAGCTGTGCTGATGGAGGCGTGCAAGCATCACAACCCGGCGGCGCGCGTCATTCACGCGGGGACACGCGGGCAGTACGGACCCGCCACCCGCCTGCCCGTTGATGAAAACGCGCCCACACATCCCAAAGGTATTTACGAGATTTCACGGTTGGCGGCGGAAAAGATGATGATGGTCTATCATGAAGTCCATCACATTCAGTGCATCTTGCTGCGCATTAGCAATGTTTATGGTCCGCGCGGGCAAATGCAGCACCCGCGTTACGGCGTCGTCAACTGGTTCGTCCGACTGGCGGTGGATGGTGATACAATCAAGGTGTTTGGTGACGGTAAAATCCTGCGTGACTTTCTGTATGTGAGCGATTGCGTGGAAGCAATGTTAGCCGTTGCCCTGTGCCAAGACGCTTACGGTGAGGTCTTGAACGTGGGTATGGATGTGCCGACGAACTTCATCGAACTGGCGGAGACCTTGATCGGGGTGACTGGCAGTGGTCATTGGGAATTCGCGCCGTTCTCAGCAGAGCGTAAAGCGCAGGAGCCTGGCGATTTCTACTCGGACATCACGAAGATCAAGTCTCTCGTTGCCTGGCAGCCACAGATGGTATTGGAAGATGGGCTGCGCGCAACCGTTGAATACTATCGGCAGCATAGGCAGCAGTATTGGACATGAAGTCATATGAGTCAAAAGCCCTCATTTGAAGCGCTGGATTTTGAGAAGTTTCGCATCCTTGCTAGTGATCCAGCGCTGAGTATGTATGAGAAGATCGGTTTTCCCGACTCATATCGTGCTGGCAAAGAAGCGAACATCGTTGCTGACATTTGCGACAAGCTCCGGTTGCTGACACGCCCCAATCAGGTCGTTCTCGATGTTGGACCGGGATGTACAGATGTGCCACACCTGTTGATTGAGATTTGTCGGCAAATGGAGCATCAGTTGATTTTGATAGACTCTGATGAAATGTTGCAACAACTTCCAGACGAACCGTTCATCAGGAAAATCGCCGCTTATTACCCTGACCAATGTGCGGCAGTGTTTGAAGACTATACAGAGCGGATTGATGCGCTGTTATCTTATAGCGTTATGCACTATGTCTTTGAAGAAGGCAACCTGTATCGATTCGTGGATAAATCGCTGTCACTCCTGGCACCTGATGGACATATGCTGCTTGGCGACATCCCGAACGTGTCACAACGCAAACGCTTCTTCAGTTCTGTCAACGGTATCGCTTTCCACAAAGCCTTCATGCAGACAGAAGAAACACCGCAGGTGGAACACTTACGCATTGAAAGTGGTAACATTGACGACGCGGTAATGTTAGGGATGATGATGCGCTGCCGAGCTGCTGGATTTCACGCTTACATCCTGCCGCAACCGCCTGATCTGCCTATGGCAAATCGGCGTGAGGATTTTCTTGTGATGAGACCTTAGGATGTGTCATGCAGAAGACAAAGAAACTGATCTTGCTGGGCGATAGTCTTTTTGCTGAAATTGCCTACGAATATTTTTCCTACGAAAGTGACTTTGAAGTCGTTGGTTTCAGCGTTGAAGAGGCATATTTACAACGCACCAGTTTATTTGGTCTGCCAGTGGTTCCTTATGAGACTTTAGAAGACCGTTATCCCCCTGCTGATCACAGCTTCTACGCAGCGCTGGTCTACACTCAGCTTAACCGACTCCGTACACGGCTCTACCATACCAGCAAGGAAAAAGGCTATAGTCCGGCATCATTTATCAGCCCGCGAGCTTTTGTCTGGCGCAACGTGCAAGTCGGCGAGCATTGTTTCATATTTGAAGACAATACCGTACAGCCATTCGTGACCATCGGCAACAATGTAGTGCTGTGGAGTGGCAACCACATTGGACACCACAGTATCATCCGTGATCACAATTTTATCTCATCGCATGTAGTGATCTCCGGCGTCTGCGATATTGGCGAATCATGCTTCTTTGGCGTCAACGCTACTGTCGGCAACAACGTGACGATTGGTGCTGATTGTTTAATCGGAGCAAGCGCGGTGATTATGAAGGACACGCCGCAAAATACGCTCGTCAAAGCCAACGTCAGCGAACATGCCTCGGTCAGCGCGCGACGGTACTTTAAGGTGGAGTCGTAAAAGTATGAGCTGGCGCAAACTTGGTCACGTCTTTGTGCCCGATACGCAGTGGAAATGGGCGGCACATGGTTATGCACATCTACCAACACCGTACCTAATCACGCCGGATACCATCCGTGTCTACTACGCTGCACTCGACGTGAACAACTACGGACGCATCAGCTTTGTCGATCTGGATGCTCAAAATCCGCTAAACGTTCGCAATGTCATGCAAGCACCTGTGCTGGATATAGGATCGCTGGGTAGCTTCGATGATTGCGGGGTTGTCCCGTCATCTGTGATCCGTATTGGCGATCAATTGCACCTTTACTACATCGGTTTCCAACGCACAGTGCGAGTGCCTTACATGCTGTTCACAGGCGTTGCCATCGGGGATAACAATGGCGAGCATTTCCATCGTCATCAACGGACACCACTGCTTGACAGAACTTCATCAGAGCCTTATTCACGCTCTGCCCCCTGGGTCTGTTATGAACATGGCATCTACAAAATGTGGTACTGGTCGTGTCTGGAATGGACACAGGATAATGACGCTGTTCACTACAACAATGTGATCCGTTATGCCACATCGCAGGACGGCATGGATTGGTCGGTCAACGACCATATCTGTATTGCTCCGGAGTTTCCCGGAGAATACTCTATCGGGCGTCCAACAGTGCGGAGCAAGAATGGGCGGTACGAAATGTGGTATGCGGTGCGTGCGCTCAACCGCCCCTATGCGATTGGCTATGCGCAGTCGGGCGACGGCATACACTGGACGCGCATGGATACACAGGCTGGCATTACCACCTCTCCCAGCGGCTGGGACTCCGAGATGATATGCTACCCCGCACTGCTTATGGTGGATGAGCGTTGCTATCTCTTCTACAATGGCAACGGACACGGCAAAAATGGTTTTGGCGTCGCGGTATGGGAGGAGGCATGAAAATCTGCCGCTACCAGGACAGCGATGCCAGCACATGGGATACGTTCATTCGCGACAGTAAGAACGGCACATTTCTATTCCTGCGTGATTACATGGATTACAACCGCGATCAGGTTGAAGACTATTCGCTGTGCCTCTATGACGATAAAGCGCGTCTGGTGAGCGTGCTGCCCGCAAATCGCATCGCCAATACCCTGCATAGTCATGGGCGATTGACGTATGGCGGCTTCATTACAGGCACCCAGATGCGCACGCTGGAGATGCTGACGATTTTTGAGCAGTGTGTCATATTCCTGCGAGATGTCGGTTTTGAGGAAGTGTTATATCGAACAATCCCCTACATCTATCATAAAGCGCCCGCGCAAGAAGACCTTTATGCCCTGTTTGCGCTTGGAGCGACCATCAGCAACCGTCGTATGATTGCAGTGCTGGATTTGCAGCGACCGCTGCCTTTTCAGGAGCGACGGCGACGGGGAGCAAAGAAGGCGCGGAGCGCACAGGTCATCGTGCAGCAGACGACGGACTTCGCGGCATACTGGAGGTTGCTGAATGACGTATTGCAATCGAATTACAACACAAATCCCGTTCACCGGCTGGACGAAATCGAGCTGCTGCATCGCCGTTTTCCCCACGCTATTCAGCTCTATTGCGCTTACCATCAGAATGTGCCGATTGCGGGTGTAGTCATGTACGTCAGTGATCAGGTAGCGCGAGCGCAATACATCGCCGCAAACGAAGAGGGCAAGGCGCTTGGTGCGCTCGATTTGCTGTTTGAAATGCTGCTGACTGACATTTTCCCATCTACCCATCGTTACTTTGAATTTGGCACATCGGAAATCGCAGGCACATCTACGCTTAACGCCGGACTGCTGGAACAAAAGGAAGGGTTTGGGGCGCGCGTCATCGCGCAGGACATCTATCGGATGAACCTCATATGAAAACGGTCTCTGTGGTCGTGCCTGTCTATTACAATGCCGAGTCGCTGGCGCCGCTCCTGGAAGAGATTTTAATGGTCGAAAGCCAGTTACGGGAAAAGGGGATAAACTTCGAGCTGATTTTAGTTGATGATGGTTCAGGTGATCATTCGTTTGCAGAGATGCTAAAGATTAAGGAGCAACGTCCACAAACACGCCTGATTAAACTGGCACGCAACTTTGGTGCGGTGAAAGCATCGAAAACAGGTTTGCGCTTTGTCACGGGTGACTGCTTCATGTGGATTGCGGCAGACTTGCAAGACCCACCCGCCATCATCCTTGAGATGGTGGATCACTGGCTGAGTGGTGCCAAATTTGTGATTGCGCGTCGTGCCGAGCGCGAAGACCCGTTTGTTGCAAAAATCTTTTCAGGAATTTACTACTGGCTGCTGCGGCGCTTGGTCGTTGCGCGTTATCCTGAGGGTGGCTTCGATCTCGCGCTCCTTGACTCCGTGGCGCTGCCGCATATGCGCGACAGCAGCAAGAACGTCAATACCCCGCTGCTGGCGTACTGGTTGGGTTTCAAGCCGGTAGTCTTGTCCTATCACCGCCGCAAGCGCCGTTTCGGGCGTTCGCGCTGGACGTTCACCAAACGTTTAGGCTTTTTGCTGGACTCGCTGCTCGGCTTTTCAGTCATCCCTATCCGTCTTATATCCCTGATAGGCTTTATCGTCGCGCTTCTGAGCGCATGTTATGGTACAAGTGTAATCGTGGCAGCGCTGGCGGGCGTGCGTGATGTGGAAGGTTTCCCGACGCTGGTGGCGCTCATAACGTTTTTGTTGGGGCTGATAATCATCATGTTGGGGGTCATTGGAGAATACCTGTGGCGAATTTTCGAGGAAGTGAACAAACGCCCTGATGTCGTTATTGACGAAATTCATTGAGCAACCCGTTGTTCGCTTTGCCCTGGTTGGAATACTCAATACGGCGTCAGGTTACATGCTGTATTTGCTGTTTATCGGTGTCATGGCGTATCCCATCGCCTACACCATAAGTTACGTGATTGGTATTATTATTGCCTATGTGCTAAATTCCGTGTTTGTCTTCAAGAAACCATTCAAGTTAAGCAGCGCTATCCAGTTTCCATTGGTATATGTCGTGCAATATGCCATCGGAACATTGACGCTCGCTATCCTGGTCGAAAACTTGCGGCTGGACGAACGACTTGCACCTCCTGTCGTCATTATCGTCACTTTTCCAGTTACCTATCTCATGAGCCGCTGGATCATTGTCCGTAAGTGAGTACGCTGCCAATGAATCGTGGAAAAGAAGCTGTTTGGAGTGCAAGCCTCGTTGTGGTAATCACCTTGCTATCGCATGGAGTGTTTGCGTCGCGGCTCGGCATTTATTACGATGCGTGGGTATCCTATTATTTGCTAAGCCGTTTTGGGCTTCCAGAACTCATCGAACTGGCGTGGGGGCAAGCACGTCCTGTCGCGGCAATAATTATGTGGCTTCATGGCAATTCCCCTCTTGTCAGTCACCTGATGATGTTCGTCCTTTACGTCAGTATTGGACTTCTACTGCTTTACCTTCTGCGGCGATTACTGCAAAAGTATCAGGGTGTCGCGACGCTAATAACAGCACTTTTTCTCGTCTACCCTGCGTACTGGATTCGCCCGACCAGTACCGCTACAACTGTTGATGCCAGTCTGCTCTTCTTCCTGCTATCGCTCGCAGCTACATACCGGGCAGTGCGCGGCAACGGCTGGCAACGATGGGCATGGGTGCTGCTCTCTCTCGTTCTTGTTCCCGCCTATTTCTTCACGTATGAACTCCCCTTCGGGTTGGAAACCGTGCGTCCGCTGCTCATCTGGGCGGCGTTGGCGGCGCGTTCGCCTGAACACGCTTGGCGCACACGCTTGGGACAGACAACCCTGTGGTCGCTGCTGTGGGTAACTCCGGCTGCGCTGCTGCTCATCTACCGCCTGTACATCTTTGCGCCGAGCGGCTATTACGCCAGTATAGAGTACAATACGCTGGCGGCGACTGATAACGGCAGCGGCTTGACAGGCATTATCGAACGTGCGCTGATCGCCAGCGGGGATGTCCTGCTCAACAGTTGGCTGCTGCATCTGCGCACGCTCGCTTCTCAGCAAAGCGCCTATGCATGGCTGGTCGGTGTGGTCGCCGGTGCGCTGGCATTTGGGTATACATGGCGCTTCAAACTGCAACTGCCGCCGCCGCGCACGCTGTTTGTCATCCTTGCGATTGCGCTAACGGCTACTGTGTCAGGTCTGCTGCCGATTGTCATCGCACGCGAATCTATACCGATTACCGGGATGGACAGCCGCTGGGCGTATGTTGCCACCGTTGCGGGGGCGGCTGTCGTCGTTGCGTTCATCGCACTCGTAACGACACTGTGGCTGAAGGAGCCGGGACGCAGGCTGGCAGGGCTTGTGATTGCGCTCCTGATCGGTGTGGGGGCAGTGCTGCACACGCGCAACAGCGAAGCATTCGTGTATGACTGGGAGCAGCAGCGTGCATTCTGGTGGGGAATGGCGGCACGCATCCCCGACTTCGAGGATAACACGACAATCATAATTGATCATCCGTATGCACGGGGGCAGGGGCGTATCCTGACGCTCTACGAAACCGCTATTGCTGGTGATCTCTTTTACAACAATCCGACGCTGACCGCCGTCGAGTTGCAATTCGCCGCTAGTGGTGCAACGCCTGGCTTTTTTGCTGGGGACTGGCGGGTTGACTGGACGATTAATCTGGAACGCGCCGTCGTGGTGTCTATGGATGAGTCCGGCTGCATACGAATCATTGACCTGCGCCAACCGCTGCCAGAGGGTGTTACGCTGGCAAATATGCCAAACGGTCTTGAACTGCTTACGCCTGACCCGGCGACACGCATTCGCGAAACAACCGTGCGTGAGTTCCCGGAACGTGCGATGTTTACGCCTGTCGATGATGTATCTGCTTCACACTGCATCCACTGATAAATCGCGCTACTCCTTCCCTGACCACAACACATCCGCCACCCCTGCCTGCTGATTTTCCCAGCGTGCCAGCGTGAAGAAGAAATCCGACAGACGGTTAAGATACGGCAGCACATGTTCGCCAAGCGCTTCATTCTCGCTCAATTGCGTCACCAACCGTTCGACGCGGCGACAAACCGTGCGCGCGATATGAATTTGTGACGCAGCCGCAGAGCCGCCCGGCAGGATGAATGCCGTCAGGGGCGGCAAATCCGCTGTCAACTCGTCGATGCTCTGCTCCAGCCATGCCACCTGCTCGGCACTGACGCGGACGACATAACTGCTCTTCGCCTCCAGCGGCGTCGCCAAATCTGCACCAAGATGAAACAACTGATGCTGAATACGTTCGAGATAACTGTCAGTTGCAGTGGACGGCTTAAGCGCCCGTACCACACCAAGGATCGAATTGAGTTCGTCCACCGTGCCATATGCCTCAACGCGCAGGTGATACTTCGGCACACGCCCGCCACTGAACAGGCTGGTTGAGCCGTCGTCGCCCGTTTTGGTATAGATTTTCATAGTCGATAGTTGTTCCTGCTTACATACACAATCGCGCTATTGTACGGCATCGCTGCCCACTTGTGACGGGTTGGCGGTCAAATCCAAAGACTCCTATAATCCACATGAGATACTGCGACACGAGATGAGTTACACATGGCGCACATTTTCGTCAGCTACAGCCGTAAGGACAAAGACTACGCCCGCAAGCTGGTTGTCCACCTGTTTGCGCTCGGCTTCGATGTCTGGTTCGATGAGCATATCGAGTATTGCGCATCATACGCGGTCGGATGGTTCAAGCGGGTCGCGATCCGATATGCATCAAACAAGAATGCCTGATCAAAATGTGTCTGTATCGAATAACCCATAAGCACATTTAGTATCCTGGTTGCCTCTGCTGCTGTAGCGCGCTGCTGATAAACAGATTTACGCATGACAGCGATCAGTTCATACTGCAACAACGCAGGTGCGTGCAACTGAACCTTCGCATTGTGCCATCGGCTCAGAATAATCTTGGCTTCTGTTGTATAGCGTTCTACCGTAACGCTGGCGATCAGGATACTCGAATCGGCAATTACCAGCGTGGCCGCGATGCTTCCTCACGAATCTCATCCAGCATGTCCTGGATACCGAAATAGTGATGCTCGCCGTACTTTTGCTCAAGGTCAGCGGTAATTGCGTCCGCCTATAGCTGCAAATACTGCGCAGAAGTCCTTACAGACAGCAGAAATCAACACCCCCTCTTGAGGTTCTGGCGCAAACGCGCTACATTCATCAAGAATTCATGTTATGATTGCCTATCAAGATAGCGGTAGAATATGCGCGACCAGATGGTAAGCATCAAGGGCATCAACGACGGCTTGCATATTGACCTTGATCCGGATCAAGAGTGGAACGTCGTCACGGCAGAACTGGCATCGCGCATCGACCAGCAGGCGGCGTTCTACGCGGGGGCGAAAGTCACGCTCGATGTGGGGTCACGCCCAGTGCGGCGGGACGAACTCACGTCGATCAAGGCGCTGCTGGATCGGCGTGGGTTAACGCTGGCGTGCGTGCAGAGCGAAAGCCAGACCGCGCTTGATGCTGCCGTCGCGCTTGACCTGCGCATCATCGCGCTGAACGCTGCTGTTACGCCAAACAACAACGACGGTGTCGGGGCGTTCAGTTCGGAGGAAGACGGCACACTCGGCGTGTTGGTGCGACGAACACTGCGCAGTGGACGCACGGTGCATAGTCGCGGGCATGTCGTCATTTATGGCGATGTCAACCCCGGCGCAGAAGTCGTCGCGAGTGGTGATGTCATCGTCTGGGGACGGCTGCGCGGCAATGTCCATGCGGGTGCAGATGGCGATACCAACGCTATCGTTTGTGCGCTCGATATGACACCGACGCAGTTACGCATCGCCCATATGATTTCGACATCGCCGCCGGACAAGCGGCACAAGGCAAAACCGGAAGTCGCGCTCGTGCGCGATGGTCGCATTATTGTAGAGACCTGGCAGTGAAGGCGGGCAGTATGATGGCAAAGGTAGTGACGGTCACATCAGGCAAGGGCGGCGTGGGCAAGACCACCACCACTGCCAATCTGGGTGTGGCATTGGCGCGGCTCGGCAAGCGGGTGACGCTGATCGATGCAGACATCGGGCTGCGCAACCTCGATATTGTGCTGGGGCTGGAAAACCGCATCGTCTACGATCTGGTCGATATTGTCGAAGGACGCGCCAAGCTGCGTCAGGCGATGATCAAGCATAAGACGCTGCCCGAACTCTATCTCGTCCCGGCCGCCCAAACGCGCGACAAAACTGCCGTCAGCCCGCAGGATATGGTCACGCTTGCCAACCAGCTGCGCCAGGAAATGGACTTTATCCTCATTGACTGCCCGGCGGGAATTGAACGTGGCTTCCGCAATGCCGTCGCGCCTGCTGACGAAGTACTGATCGTCACCAATCCCGAAGTCTCCGCCGTGCGCGATGCCGACCGCATTATCGGCTTGCTGGAGGCGGAGCGCAAAGGACCCGGTCGGCTCATACTCAATCGCGTCAAAGCGGAGATGATCCGCAAAGGCGAAATGCTATCGCCAGATGACGTGACCGATATTCTTGGCATTAAGATCATCGGCATCGTACCGGAAGATGAGTACGTAGTACCATCGTCAAATAGCGGCAATCCCGTCACACTGATGGAGAACTCGCGCGCAGGCAAGGCGTTTCATAATATTGCGCGCCGTTTGATGGGTGAGAAAGTTCCGTTTTTGCCGCTGGAAGAGAAACGCGGCTTCCTGCATCAGTTAGGTCGTTTGTTTGGCGGCGGAGGGGCGTAAAGATGGCGAGTATCTGGGAGCGCCTCTTCGGGCGCGGCGACGAAGTGAACGGCAGCGGTAAACAGGCGAAATCGCGTCTGCAATTTGTGCTGCTGCATGACCGTATGGCGATTGCCCCGGAAAAGATGGAGGAAATGAAAGCCGAAATCCTGGAGGTCATCAAGAAATATCTCACGGTAGACAGCGCGCATTTCGACATTGCCTTGCAGCGCCGCGAAAGCGCCAGCCTGCTCGTGGCAGAAATTCCCTTCCTGCGTATGGAGACGCCAGTCACCGATGTGGATATTGAGGAAACCAGCGTCCCGACGCGCACGCGCGATGGCAGGGTTGTGACCGAGCGCGACAGGGACGACGGGTAAAGACGCAGGGCAGGTGACTCCGGCAGTACACCCGCCGGACACTAAATCTTACTGAAAATCTGTTCGACTGCGATCTCGAAACCGGGTAGTAACTCACCACCTGTCAGCACATCGCCGACATGCAAGGCGTCCGAACTGCCGTCGGGATATATGACTTCCACCCATTTGCGCTTCGTAAACACCAGCCACACCTGCTCCGCGCCGCTATCGAGATAGTACGCCGCTTTTGCGTGCATATCCTTCTGGTTATCATCCGGCGATTGTATTTCAACACACAGATCGGGGATTTGCGGCACGGGACCGCGCTCGACGACCGGAAGCAGGCGCGCTTTGCGTGTAAAGCTAATGTCTGGCAGGCGATCGTTGTCTTTATCGTCGGCACGCGCGCGATAGCGGGTTTCGTAAGTCACCCTGCCAAGATCGTGCATTTCGTTGAACAACCATAACGCAACGAATAACACGCCGGAAATCAGATTGTGGAGTTCAGCAGGCATGACTTCGACAATTTCCCCATTGATCAATTCAAAGCGACGGTCAGCGTTTTCAGGCTGACGCAGGAAGGCATCAAACGCTTCAACATCCTGCCTGTACATCGTATTCTCTGAATCTAGGATGGTGGCGGCATCCGTCATTGCAAAGCCTCTGAAAATTGCTACCCTTTCGACAGTGAGACTATACCATACAAGAAGTCGTGAACGAGATGTTCGTTTTATCACACTTTGCTATGAAGCATTTGCTGTCTGCCCATAGTCAAAACGTCGAGCGCGCAAATGTCTCGCCCGATCTCGGCATGACAACCGTCGTGGTAACGCTTGACGCCGAAGGCGCATATTTCCCCGACGGGCAAACGCTCACATGGGCAGATGCAGAAACCATCAGCCGCGATGAAGTGGGCTGCTACAGACTCAAAGACAGCACCATCCGCAAAATCCAGATGTTCAGCGAAGTCACGCAGCGCGCCGTCAGTCTGATGCCGACCGCAGGCGCGCCAACCATGCTCATCGCCGGATTCCCGATGCACCGCATCAAAGATACTGATCCCATCCGCGATACACAGGCGAAGATCAAGGCGATAGCCCCCATCAGCGGGTGTGTGCTGGATTGCAACATGGGACTCGGCTACACCGCCATCCACGCCGCGCGCACCGCACAGCATGTCGTCACGATTGAGCTTGATCCGGCAGTCATCACCATTGCCGAACAAAACCCCTGGTCACGCGAACTGTTCACCAATCCCCGCATCGAGCGCGTAATTGGCGATGCTTTCGATGTGGTCGAAACACAGCCGGATGAGTCGTTCGCGCGCGTGTTGCACGACCCGCCAACGATTCAGTTGGCGGGCGACCTGTACAGCGCCGATTTTTACCGCGAACTTTACCGTGTAGTGCAAAAAGGCGGTCGGTTGTTCCACTACATAGGCGACCCCAACAGCGCACACGGCGCAAAGCTCACCCCAGGCGTGATGGCGCGGCTGGAGAAAGTCGGCTTTAGCCGTGTCACACGCCGCCCCGATGCTTTTGGCGTCAGCGCGCACAAAGCGTAACCAAACCAACTCCTAACCCCGCACATGACTTCACGCCTATTTCGCTTGCCTGTGAATTGAGACAAAAATAAAGAGCGTAAAGAAGTCAATACTCTGTCTGCATTCCGTTCATCTGCTTTAATCATCGAGGGGATTGTCATGGCGCATGTTTTTCGTAAGTCTATGCTGCCCGTTGTGGTGATGCTGGCGCTGGCGGTGCTGGCATTGTTTGCGTCTCCACCGCCTGTACTGGCGACGACGTTGCCCACGCAGTTCGTCGAGTCGCAGGTTGTCGGCGGTCTGCAAAGCCCGACGGCGATGCAGTTCGCGCCGGACGGACGCCTGTTCGTCGCCGAGCAGGTCGGCAGGCTGCGCGTCATCCAGAATGGGCAGTTGCTCGCCGCGCCGTTCATCAACCTGTCGGTCAACTCGGTCGGCGAACGCGGCTTGCTCGGCATCGCCTTTGACCCGAACTTCACGACCAACAATTACATTTATCTCTACTATACCACCTCCAGCTCGCCGATTCGTAACCGCGTCAGCCGTTTTACCGCGAACGGCAACGTCGTGGTGGCGAACAGCGAAGTCATCCTGATGAACCTCGACCCGTTGAGCGGCGCAACCAACCACAATGGCGGCGCAATGCACTTCGGCAGCGACGGCATGTTGTATGTCGCGACGGGGGAAAACGCCAACACCGCGCTTTCACAAGACTTCACAAGTCCTTATGGCAAGATGCTGCGCATCAATCCCGGCTTGTATAATGCCAGCAACGTCAACGCTCTCTTCCCGTCTGATAACCCTTTCTGGCAGACACCGACTTCGACAACCGTCCCATTATGGCGTAATGCGATCTGGGCGCTCGGCTTCCGGAATCCATTCACGTTCGATGTCCAACGCGGTACAGGACGCATCTTCATCAACGATGTCGGTTCCAGCGGCGGCAACCGCCGTGAGGAAATTAACGACGGCGCGCGGGGCGCAAATTATGGCTGGCCCAGCACCGAAGGTACAGGTGGCACAGGCATAACGGCACCGCTGTACACCTATGGCGGTTCGACAGGCACGATCAGCGGCTGCGCCATTACCGGGGGTACATTCTACAACCCTGTTACGCCGTCGTTCCCGGCTGAGTACGTCGGCGATTACTTCTTTGCCGATTATTGCAGCAATTGGATCGCCCGCTACGACATCGGCACCAATTCAGCAACGCTCTTCGCGACCAGCATTGCGGGCGCAACAGTCGATCTCAAGGTCAACACGACTGGCGCGCTGTTCTACCTATCGCGTGGTGCGGGCGGGGTTTTCATGATTACCTACAACGCGCCTGCGCCAACGAATACCCCACCACCGCCACCCACTAACACTCCGCGTCCGAATACCCGCCCGACCGCGACCATTATCGCCCCTGCTAACGGAGCGCGCTATAACGGTGGCGACATCATCAGCTTCAGCGGCACGGGGACGGACGCCGAAGACGGTACACTGCCTGCATCGCAATTTGAGTGGGAAGTCGTCTTCCACCACGACATCCATACGCACCCGTTCCTGCAACCCTTCACAGGCGCCAGCAGTGGCACGTTTGAAATCCCGCGCGAAGGACACCCAGAGACGAACGTTTGGTATCGCATCTATCTGCGCGTGACCGACAGCGCCGGGCTGCGCCACGAAACCTTTGTCGATATTTTCCCGAACATCGCCACCATCACCATACAGAGCAACCCGGCAGGCTTGCAAGTCACAGTTGATGGGCAGCCGCGCACCGCACCCTACACTTTCGATGCCGTCGTGGGCAATCGCCAGAGCATCGGCGCGCTCACGCCGCAGCGCATCGGCAACCAGCGCTACATCTTTGATAACTGGTCGATTGGTGGCGCACAGACGCAGCAGATCACTATTCCCGCCAGCAACACCACCTACACGGCGAATTACCGCGCGCTCATCATGGGTGACATCAACGGCGACAACCAGGTAACACTGATCGACTTCTCACTGCTCGTTACATCCTACAACCGCAGTGCGGGGCAAGCGGAGTTCAATCCGCTGGCAGACCTGAACGGCGATGGTTTGGTCTCACTGGTCGATTTCTCGCTGCTGGCAGCAAACTTTAACCAGACGGGTCCTTAAGGCTAGATCGACGCCGCCACACGCAGCCCAAGTTGTGAGCAAATTGAAGCGCCTCTCACGAGGCGCTTCACTGTTTCTTATGCAAACTTCAACTTCTACACGAATTTTTCATAGTTAATTTACAATCTTCAACCTTCTTTACGGCTTCAGACACGAATGAACGTATCATAGAGAAAGGAGTACGTCTTAACGGAAGAAACCGTCCAGACCGTCTGAAAAAAGTGAAGGTGTCCCTGTGAACCCAACTCATCCCGCCCGCATTCATACAATGGCTGATGGAACCAAAACACAGACGGCTCCTCTGCCACCGCTTCCGGTTCGGCGCCCCGCACGCACCAACCATACGGCCGGTCTCTTCCATGCCATGATGCTGCCGGGCATGGTCATCACCAGCGAAGGCATCATTCTCGATGTGAACACTGCTGCGCTGAAGCTGCTCAACCAGCCTGCCGTGCGCGTGATAGGTCAACCGCTTTCGCGCATTATGAACACCGACAGCGAAGCCATCCAGGCGTGCTGCGCTGGTAAAGTAGCATCGTTTGAACTCACCCTCGACAACATGCGCGGCATCTATACCATCCAACTTAATTTCAATCGTATCGAAGGTGGCGACGGCGGTTTAACCTACCTCGTCTACTTGCAGGACATCAGCGAGCGTAAACGCACTGAACAGGCGCGCGAAGACCTGATCATGCAGCTTGAGGCATATGCATCCACGATCGCACATGATCTGAAAGCACCGCTGGCAACGCTGATGGGCTTTGCATCGCTGCTGGAAATCAGTGGCGGTTCTCTACGCGAGGACCAGAAGCATTATGCCCATCTCATTTCGAAGGTGAGCAGCAAAATGTCCACCCTGGTGGATGACCTGCTCCTGTTCGCCAGCCTGCAAAATCTCAGCCATATTCCACTCACCGCCCTCGATATGAACACTTTGATCGATGACGTGCGCGAACGGCTGCAAAGCCTGGTTGACTATCATCATGCCACGCTGCGAGTTGCGCCTGATTTGCCGTCGGCGCAAGGCTACGCGCCCTGGGTAGAGGTTGTCCTCGCCAATTACATCAGCAATGCCATTAAATACGGGGGCGTTTACACGGGCGCACAACCGCAGGTCGCCATCAGCGGCGACGTGGCAGGCGAGCAGGTATACTACTGGGTGCATGACAATGGTGCGGGCTTAAGCGTCGAGCAGCGCGATATGCTCTTTAAGCAGTCGGCGCGGTTTGACCCCAACCGACGCGGGCATGGGTTGGGGCTGCTGATTGTCCAGCGCATTGTCGAACGTCTGGGTGGCACGGTTGGCGTTTCCAGCGAACCGAGGACAGGCACTACCTTCTGGTTCACACTGCCCCTTGTGCCTCAGGCGGATGATACAGCCACTGCGACAGTCACCAAGATTGACACTGTGATGGAAATCCCCGCGCTCAAGGCGTAGCCAGGTTTTGCTCGCGGAATTCGATCAACGATGCGCGCCCGCGTTCGGTCAGGCGCGCCAGCCCGTCTTCGACATCCACCAAATCGCTTGCGCGCAGCCGTGTCAGCGTCCAGAACACCCGGCGCGGCGTCCAGCGCAAATGCTCATGCAAGGTTGACACTTCGCGTTCGTGGCGTTCATTCGCACCCATGTGATTATGGAGATGCCCCAACAGCACCTGAGCTGCAAACTGTTCGCGCTGCCAGCGACGCCGCAGCAGCGTCGAAATCAGTCCGCGCTGCGGCGCAACCACCCAGACGATGACGAACAGCGTGAACGTCGTCAGCACCATTGCCGCTGAGATTGAGCTATCCCACTGTATATATCCGCCCAGCCCAATCGTGCGATCAAGAAATGCGAGTACATCGTTCATCTGCACGATGCCGAACAGACTGCCGCGCGCCAGGTCGTATCCGGTATATGCTCCGACTGCGCCGATGGCGGGCGCAATCAGCAGCATCACCCACAGGCGATCCGTCAGCAGGTATGCCGCAGCAGCCGGAATGACGAAGAACGCCACCACCAGTATCGAACCGACTGCATCAAACGCACCAACCGCCGTCACGCTGACGAGAATCATCAGCGTGTAATGCAGCCAGCCGGGACGAAAACCGAGCGACAGTGCCAGCGCGCGGTCGAACGTCGCCAGCTTGAGTTCTTTATAGAACAGCAGCACAAATAGCAGATTGATCAGTGTGATCACGCCCATTGTGCTGATCGCCTTGGGTAAGTAGACAAGCTGCGGCGGTTCAGCAATCAGCCGGGCGCGCCATGCTTCAGCAGCAGTGTACGTGCCGCAATTGGCACACGTCATCTCAAAAACGGCGTTCGGGCTGCGCGGGCTAATGCTCTCCGTCTGGCAGTTTGTACACACACGGGCAGTTTCAGCGCGTGGGTCTTCGGGCGTGATCGTTATGCTGTCGCAATTTTCCAGACAGTAACTGTTGGTGTTCGTCCATGCCAGCCCAATCTCACCCACCAGCACTGAGTCGGCGTCAAGGTGAATCTGTGATGTGAAGCGCGCCACCAGCAGTACACCAATCGCGAACAACAGCGGAAACGCCAGCCCCAGCGCCGCGTCGCCTTTGACCAGCCCGGAGCGCTGGATCGCCTCCGTCAGCACAACGGTCGCAACGCCTGCCAGCGCTGCACCGATGATCAACCAGGGCGAAGCAAGATCAGGCGCGATGCCTAGCACGAACGCCATGAACAGAAACGAACTGACGATGCCGAGCAGAATCGTATGGCTGATGGCGTCGGTCGTCAGCGCCATCTTGCGCAGCAGCATGAAACCGCCCAGCAGCGCGCTGCTCGTCGCCACCAGCACCCCGACAATGACCGCAACGGTACGAGGATCAGTCAGCGCAGCATTGAGCGTATCCGGCGACACAAAGCGCGTCAGCAATTGGACGAGGAGTGACTCGATGAGCTGCATGGTTTAAGCCTCCACTGTCGTGATGACAACGGGGCGTATTTCGCGCGTCTGCCGGGTGCCGTTATCCGCGATTTGCGCCGCAGCCAGCACACCGTCCGGCGTCAAGCGCCATTGTGTCGTTCCCGCCTCCATCACTGCCAGCCCCTCGCGCGCCAAATCGCGTAAGCCTGCACGCGCCGCCGCACCGCGCAACTTGACCAGCATCGCCTCGTCGGTTGGCTGGCTCATATTGTCGTGGCTGCAACAATGGCGGTAGAGGTCTCGCATCATGGTTTGTGCGGCAAAAGCGCGGCGGTCTGCGCGCTGCTTCAGTTGTGACCAGACGATGCCACGCTCCGGTGCGAATGCCAGCGACAGGAAGGCGATTAGCACCGCCGCGACAATGATCAGCGGACCTGTCGGCATTCCGGCGTCAATCGCGCTAACGACTGCACCGGATGCACCGGATGCCGCGCCGAAGATTGCCGCCAGCACAACCATCTGCTCCAGCTTGCGCGTCCACTGGCGAGCGGCGACCGCCGGCGCGATCAGCAAGCCCACCATCAGGATGACGCCCGCCAGTTGCAAACCCAGCACAATCGCTACGACAATCAGCGTCGAAAGGATCAGGTCAAGCGTCCGCGTCGGGATGCCGTTGGCACGGGCGAATGCCATATCGAACGTGATAAGTTTAAACTCTTTCCAGAAGACCAGCATGAGCAGCAGCGCCGCACCGCCGACCAGCCCAATCGTCCAGACATCGCGCTCGACAATCGCCGCCGCCTGTCCGAAGATGAAGCTCTTCAGCCCCGCCTGGCTCGCATCATCGCGCCCCTGTATGTACGCCAGCAGCGCCAGCCCAAAGGCGAAGAACGATGACAGCACAATCGCCATCGCCGCGTCCTGCTTGATGCGCGTGGTGCTGACGATGGCGCGTACAAGCAGTACACCGAGCCAGCCCGCGATACCCGCGCCTATCAGCAATGCCGTCAATTCGCGCCCGCTGATGAGGAATGCAATCGCGATGCCTGGCAGCGCGGCGTGCGAAAGCGCGTCTCCGAGCAGGCCTTCCTGGCGCAGCACGGCGAAGCTGCCAAGCGCACCTGTCACCAGTCCCAGAATACCGCCACCAAGCGCGACTGTCCGCAACGTATGCGTCCACTCCACGCCGAACGCCAGCGCACTCAATGGGATGAGCAGCAGGAACACAACAGCAAGTGCGGCAATCCTCAGCCACTCGCGGGAAAGGAACGAGTAACGAGTGATGATTGATGAGGCTTTTGTTCTCGGTTCTGGCTGATACCTGACACCTGATACCTGATCGCTCATACTGACCTCCCCGCGCCAATCGCGCTGACGCGACCGCCGTAGGCAGCGCGAAGGTTGTCTTCTGTAAACGTCGTCTCGATGGGTCCGCTGGCGATCATTTCGACATTGAGCAGCGCCACCCAGTCGAAGTATTCCGGTACCGTTTGCAGGTCGTGATGCACGACGATGACAGTCTTGTCGCGTTCGCGCAGCGTTCGGAGCAGCTCGACAATCGCACGCTCCGTCACCGCATCCACCGCCGCGAACGGTTCGTCCATAAAGTACAAATCAGCATCCTGTACCAGTGCCCGCGCCAGAAACGTCCGCTGCTGCTGACCACCGCTCAACTGGCTGATCTGGCGCTGTGCAAATTCGCTCAAGCCGACCTGATGGAGCGCCTGCAACGCCGCCGCGCGATCACGGTCAGTCGGGTGCTTGAACCAGCCAATCTCGCCATAACGCCCCATCATGACGACATCCAGCACCGTCGTCGGGAAATCCCAATCGACGCTGCCGCGCTGCGGAACATATCCCACACGGCTGCGCGCCTTTCCATAGGTTGTGCCGAAGAAGCGCGCCTCGCCCGCCGCGCGCGGGATTAACCCAAGCGCTGCCTTAATGAGCGTGCTTTTGCCCGCACCGTTCGGTCCGACAATCGCCATCAGCACGCCCTGCGGCACATCGAGATCGACATCCCAAAGCGCGGGCTTGCTGTGATAAGCAACCGTCAGGTCTTCGACTTCAAAAGCGAGTTGCGACGTAATGCCGGGGAGTTCGTCTATCCGTTGCGATTGCATGGTGTCCATCCGCTTGCGCTTGAATGTACGCAAGATATTTTTAGACTGGTCTAAACTTTAGAGAGTATAGCGCTGAATTATGAGGATGGCAAGAGGCAAACGAAACATGAACCTGCTAAGCAGAAAAGCGCTTACTAGACCTCATTCTCTGTGCAATTCGTGTTGTGTGGGAGCAAAATGATGAAAGTGGATCCCTCTCCCGTTTTACTTGTGACCAGAATATTGCCCCCGTGCTTTTCAATTATTTTCTTTGCACGCGCCAAACCTAACCCGCTGTGGATATGTTCCTCGTGATGACGATGCTTTTCGGCACGATAGAAGCGGTCAAAGATATAAGGTAAGTCTACCGCTTCAATGCCGCAACCTGTGTCCACAACATTGAACTTAATATGGTCATTATCGCTGCTTGCGCTAACTGTAATCGTGCCGCCCGGCGCAGTGTATTGCAGCGCGTTATCGATAAATTCGCCAAGCGCCTTTTCCAAGTATGTGCCATGCCCACACAATAAAGGGAGTGGTGTAAGAGCTTGAAAGATAAGGGTAATCCCGTTCTTCTCGGCGACTCCCTTGCGACTATGTGCAAGCGAGGCTGCCATCATTTCGATGTCCAATTTGCGCGCTTCGTAAATCGCCATTGTGTCGATCCGGATCATCAGGAACATATCCTCGATCAAGGCATTGAGATTGTTGAGCGTAGCGTCCATGATCGCCAATCGGTCTGCCTGGCGTTCTGGATCAGATGTCCGTTTGAGCAGATACAGGGAAGTCTTTAGAATTGACAATGGTGTGCGTATATCATGGGCAGCGCTGCGCATAAACTCAGACAATAAGTCCGACTGCTGTTTTTCCACCATTTCACGACCATGTCTTGACCATTCAGCCTCAAGTTCGGTGATGTCCAGAGAAGTTCCGACGACACCGCCCCCATTGAGCGGTTCGATCAGAGAATAGTAGTGCCGCGTTGCTACATGAGTCTGTAGGGTCAGCGACGACTGATCACGAATGCTTGCCAACAGCTGTGCCCGTTGCACAGGAGTCTCCATCAGCGTGTTTAACAACGTTATCCCTACCCCCTGATCACCCCGTGTAACTTCCTTTATCTTCAGATCCTCGCCTAACCTCCAGGTGAGAAGGGACGAATGAGGTAATTCTGATTTCCGAATGCTTGACCGACTTTTAATATGATACCGTCGCTGCTCAATTATTACGGCGCATACCGTGATGACCACACTTGGTATGAGCAGGTGAATGCGGGAACGCATCGAAAAACTGGTTTGAACCAACACAAACAGCATAATCATCGCTATCGTGGCAGCAGTCACTGCGCGAAATACCCATCTTGGCAGAATTAAACTGCCGATCATTGGGACGGTTAAGGCGTAGATGATCAGGACATGGTTTTCAAAACTGGCACTAGTCATGAAGAAGATAGTCGTCAGAGCAACCAGCCCGGCGGTAAAGGCTGCAACCCTGAAATAACCCATCCGCGATATAAAGTAGAGCAAAACAAATGCCAGAGACGACAGCTGTCCGATGGTCGTAGCAAGCGACTCGTTTTCAGTGAACACGCCCGAATTACCCTGAAGCACATATTTGTCAAGCCATGTAGTGAAGAGCGTGAAGAGCGAAAGCATGAGCATGGCGACCTGAAATGTTCGCGCCTGTGAACGCTCCTGCGAATTCGTCAGTTGATCGGGCGGTGCAACCAGAGCTTCCAAGCCCTGACGCCAGTAAGTCCAATGAGTTTTTGCGTTCGTGCGCTTCATCATGATAAGGTCAAATCCAGGACAGTTACGGATAAACGCCGACAATTCGTAATAAGTCGTAATCTTATGGCTACTCAATATTCTTAACTATCTTATGGTCTATAATCGTTATACCCTAAGAGTAGTCTTGCTTTCGTTGAGAATTTCTGAGGAACTATCTTGTCAATTCGTTTGAAAGTGATCGGGGCAATAGCTGTAGTTTTTGTGCTACTGTTTGCAGCCTTGTTCATCAGCGCTCGCCAGGTCTTGATGCAAAGTTTCACTCGTCTTGAAGCAGAAATGATGACACGCGATGTCGAGCGTGCCGATAACAACCTGCGGGATGAGCTAGATACTATGCGGTCCACAGGTAGAGACTACGCGCACTGGGACGATACCTACCGCTACGCAATTGATAATGATGAGAGTTATATTGCAACCAACTTCAGTGATGAAATCGATGGATTGGAATCTCTCGACTTCGATTTCGTAGTCATCACCGGTCAATCGAATGAAGTGCTGTTTGTGCGGACGCGCGAACTTGGAGATGATGAAGCGGTCAATTTTCTCGTGGAAATTGAGGGATACCTCGACTATGTGGGCGAAACACTGCCGCTTGAGGCAACGAATACGATGGCATATCTCAGCGGTTTCTATCGACTGGGAGATCAGATCTTGCTGGTCGCCACGCATTATATTCTGCCTTCAATGCGCACCAGCACGCCGGCAGGGACAATGACCTTCGGACGCATTTACAATCAGACACGTATCGAGATGCTCGCCCAACAGTCCCGGCTGAACATCCAGATTATCCCCATCGGCAGTCTGGCGACGACAGACACTACCATCCGCGTAGCGCCAGTGAACGAAGAGACAGTGCGGGGGTTTCGTCAGCTTGTTGACCTGAACGGATCGCTGATTGCGACGCTGGTCATTGAAGAACCGCGTGCGATTTACGCGCAAGGGCAGCAGACCATTAACATCCTGGCACTCATTTTGATCGCTACCGGGCTTGTCTTGAGTGCTGCGACCTTTCTGGTACTGGATCGAGTAGTCGTAGAGCGAGTCACTCGTCTAAGCCAGGAAGTGAATGCGATTGAAGAGTCCAGTGGACGCACTGCGCGCGTAACCGTTCAATCAGATGATGAAGTAACGCAGGTGGCACGCAGCGTCAATAATATGCTCGGTCGGCTGGAACAATCGCATTCAGAAGTGACCAGTGCCTACGCCGAAGCAAAGGAAGCTTCGCGACTTAAAGGTGAATTCCTTGCCACCATGTCGCATGAACTCCGTACCCCGCTGAACGCCATTATCGGCTACTCAGGCATTATGCGCGAAGGCATAGACGGTGAACTGGACGATGCTGCCATGCGCATGGTTGGTAATATCTATGACAGCAGCTGCCATCTGTTATCGCTGGTCAACGATGTGCTTGATCTGTCCAAGATCGAAGCTGGTCATATGGACATTGTCGAAGCACCATACACGCTGCGTGGGCTGGTAGATGCCATCGCCGATCAATACATGATCCTGGCAAAAGAAAAAGGCTTGGCTTTCAACCACCATGTAAGTGATGATCTCCCCAATATCCTGGTGGGTGATCACGAGCGCATCTCCCAGATTGTCATCAACTTGCTCTCCAACGCTCTGAAGTTCACAGCCAATGGAAGCGTCACATTGCTGGTCAGCAAGCGTGGGTCGCAACTTCAGTTTGCAGTCAAAGACACAGGCGTAGGAATTCCGCCCCACGCCTTAACTTACATCTTTGATGAATTCCGCCAGCACAATGACGGATCAGGAAAACCGAAAGGAACTGGACTGGGACTCGCAATTGTGCGCAAGCTTGCACACGCTATGAACGGATTGATCCAGGTTGAAAGTGAACTCGGGGCAGGCAGTACCTTCACTTTCACAATGCCGCTGCAAGTGTCAGAAGAAAACGTCATTAGTGAGCCACAATTCGCCGCGTGAGACGCTTACGAGGAGTTCAAGAGAGATGTTCAATTCGCCTTCCAAGACTGTGCTGAGCGGCTGGAAAGTTCTGGTGGTAGATGACGACACCATGAGTCGGGATGTAGCACGTTTGATGCTGAAGCACTATGGTGCGGAAGTGCAGACCGCAGTAGACGGGATTGAGGGATTGGAAGCGGCGTTGACACTTCTGCCACGCCTCATTCTCACTGACCTGTCAATGCCGCGCATGAACGGCTGGGAACTGGTGGAAGCGCTCAAGAAAGACGTTCGCACCAAAGATATTCCTGTTATCGCGCTAACTGCTCATGCCATGTATGGCGACCGGGAGCGCGCATTGGCGGCGGGCTGCCATAACTACATGACCAAACCACTGACACCATCCACTTTTATGCGAGAATTGGTGAGATTGTTGGTCGATATACCCCAACTCAAACCGCTCCTCAATTCTGCATCAAAGGAAAATTGATGTTCAAAACCAAGTCCATTTTGCTTGTGGATGACGATGTCGGGTCGCTGGATGTGCTGACAATCATCTTGCAGCATAAACACTATCAGGTTGTCGGGGTTGCGGATGCAAATACGGCGCTGGAGTTGCTCCTGACACAACCATTTGACGTGGCAATTATTGACCTTCGACTGCCAGAAACGGATGGCTGGCAACTGCTCGATAAGATCCGCAGCCATCATCCCTTATCTACAATCCGCACCATCGCCCTGACCGCATACTACACACCTACCGTCGCTCTGCGCGCCCGTGAGGCAGGCTTTGACGCCTGTCTATCAAAGCCCGTCACGAAACAAACAGTCAAACACATCCTGAATCAGCTTAGAGACTGAGGCATCTGCAAAGTATTCCTGTTGGCTACGATTCGCCCAGATACGCCTTGCGCACACTGTCATTCGTCATCAGCGCGGCGGCGTTATCCTTCAGTACGATCTGCCCGGTTTGTAGCACATACCCGCGCGATGCCACTTCCAGCGCCATCAGCGCGTTCTGTTCCACCAGCAGAATCGTTTTCCCTTGGGCGTTGATTTTCTTGATGATCTCGAAGATCAACTCCACCAGCACCGGCGCTAACCCCATCGACGGCTCATCCAGCAGCAGGATGTCCGGGTCGCTCATGAGCGCGCGGCTGATGGCGAGCATCTGTTGCTCGCCACCAGAGAGTGTGCCGCCCTTCTGGAACAGGCGCTCTTTGATGCGCGGGAAAAAGCCGAACGCTGTTTCCATCCGTTCCTGGATGGCGTTCTTGTCCTGTACGCTCCAGGCGCCAATTTCGAGGTTCTCGCGCACCGTCAGTTCCGGGAAGATGCGCCGCCCTTCCGGAACATGCGCAATCCCCATCGCCGTCACTTCGTGCGGCTTCTTGTTGGTGATGTCCTTGCCTGCCAGCTTGATACTGCCCTGGCGCGCTTTGGCAATGCCGCTGATGGTGCGCAAAGTCGTGCTTTTGCCCGCGCCATTGCTGCCGATCAGCGTGACGATTTCACCTTTATTGACGCTGACATCAATACCTTTCAGCGCATGGATATGCCCATAGTAGGTGTGCAGCCCCTGAATATCGAGTACAGCGGTCATGCCTTTGCTCCTTCTTCGGCGGCACGCCGCCCCAGATACGCCTCGACCACGCGCGAATTGGCGCGAATGTCAGCGGGGGAGCCAGCGGCGATCTTTTCGCCATAATCCAGCACCGAAATGTATTCGCTGATGCCCATGACGACCTTCATATCATGTTCGATCAGGACGACCGTCACGCCCTTTTCGTCGCGAATACGGCGGAACAACTGCATCGCCGCCTCGCTTTCTTGCGGGTTCATGCCTGCCGTCGGTTCGTCCAACAGGATGAGCTTCGGGTCACTTGCCAGCGCGCGCGCAATTTCCAAGCGCCGCTGATCCCCGTAGGGCAGATTGCGACTCACTTCATCGCCTTTGCCACCCAAGCCAACGAAGCGCAGCAATTCGCTCGACTTGTCGCGCACATGGTCTTCCTGCTTGCCAAACCCGCCAAAGCCGAAGATCGCCGTCAACATATTGACCTTCAGGCGCGGGTGCATCCCGACCATGACATTTTCGAGCGCGGTCATACCGGGGAAAAGGCGGATGTTCTGGAAAGTGCGGCTGACGCCCGCCTTGCACACCTGGTCGGGGCGCAAGCCGAGCAGCGAACGCCCGGCGAAGTTTATCTTGCCGCTGTCCGGCTTGTAGATGCCCGTCAGCAGATTGAAGAACGTCGTCTTGCCCGCGCCGTTGGGACCGATGATGGCGCTGATGCTGCCTTCTGGCACATTCAGACTGACATTCTTGACGGCGGTCAGACCGCCGAAGGTTTTGATCAGGTCATTGACTTCAAGGATGTTTGCCATCGTGGTTAGTCTCCTGCCGCCGCAACAACCGCATTTTGTTCGGCTTTCGCATCTGCCATTTCCATCTTGCGGCGCGGTTCAGGCAGCAAACCACCTGGTCGGAAGATCATCATCAAGACCAGCAGCACGCCGAACACCAGGCGCTCATAGCGCGCAGGTTCAAGCTGTGACGGCCAATTGGCAATTGGGAAATCCTGCGCACCAAACGAACTGATGGCGACATAGATGCCGAGCAGCGCCATGATCGCCGGGACGATATAGCTGATCCAGCCCTCACTGCGCTTGAGCGCATTTTGTATCGACCGCCAGGCGAAGTACAGCAGCGCCAGTCCGATGATCACCGCAAACAGGATGATGAACCAGCCGGGGACGACCGCATCCACATTCTTCCAGGCGTTGATTTGCAGTGAAAGGTTCTTCAGCACCAGCAGGTTGAGCAGCGTCACCACCACGCCGCCGAGCAGCACGCCGCGAATGCCACCGAGACCGCCGACGATGACCATCGCCAGAATCGAGATCGACTGGATCAGGCTAAAGCTTTCCGGGCTGACAAACGTTTGCTTCGCCGCGTACAGCACGCCGAGCGCACCCGCAAATGCTGCACCGCTGGCGAACGCCATCAGCTTCATGCGCGTCAACGGCACGCCCATCGCAATTGCCGCCGTCTCGTCTTCGCGAATCGCCGTCCACGCGCGTCCAATCGGTGAGTTTTCCAGACGCCGCGCAATGACGATAATGACGACGATCATCACAATCGCGATGAAGTAGAACAGCAGTTGATACGCCAGCGGTTCCACATTGGCGACAGGCTGGTTTAGTCGACGCTCTAAGAATTCAATTATTGGATGCAAGAAGTCTGCCGATGGACGAGACACCGTGTCCAGACCTTGCGAGCCGTTGGTGATGTTGGTCGGTGAGCCAAGATTATTGGCGACGATACGGATGATTTCGCCAAAGCCGAGCGTCACGATTGCGAGGTAGTCGCCGCGCAACCGGAGTACGGGCAGACCGAGCAGGATGCCCGCAATCCCCGCCGCCAGCACGCCGAAGAAGATGAACCCGTAGAACCAGTTGGCGGAAACTGTCAAGTTACCAACCGTAAAGACGGTCTCAATCGGCGATGTGAACATTGCCCAGATATACGCACCGACGGCGAAGAAGGCGATATAGCCCAAATCGAGCAAACCTGCGAAGCCGACGACGATATTCAGACCAAGCGCCAGCCCTGCGAAGATGCAAATCTGGATCGCCAGCTCAAGATAGGCGCTGTCGAAAATGCCCAATACTGGCAGCATAAACAGGAGTTGATAAGCGATGATTCCCAGCTTAATTTTGCCACTTAGCCCCGATGCCATGACGACGAACGGAGCCAGCACAAACGGCGGGAAGAAGACCATGCTGAGCAGCGGGAAAAGCGTGCTGGCGCGGTCGAGACTTATCAGAATGCCGAGTGACAGCATGATATATACGATGATAAAGATGCCTGCGTAAAGCGGGTTTTGCAGGAAGGCGAACACGCCGCCTGAACGGGTGTTGGTTGCTTTGATAGTCGCCATGATTACACCTTTTCGTCAACTTTCTGCCCCAAAATACCCGCCGGGCGGAAGAGCAGCACCAAAATGAGGACCGAGAAGGTGAACACAGGCGTGAAACGCTGCCCCAGTACCGGGAAGTAGACGAGCAGACCGTTGAGATAGGTTTCGATCAAGCCGAGTGCCAGACCGCCGAGCAGCGCGCCCGTCATATTGCCGATGCCGCCCAGCACCGCCGCCGTGAACGCCGTCAAGCCGGGAATGAAGCCGACGAACGGCGTCACCGTGCCAACGTTCATGCCGTACAGCACACCTGCCGCACCGCCAAACGCCCCGCCGAGGAAGAACGTCAGTGAGATCATCAGGTTGGCGTTAATCCCCATCAAGCCTGCCGTCGCCATATCTTGTGACACCGCACGAATACCGCGCCCCTGCTTTGTCCCATTGACGAACCAGTTCAGAATCAGCAGCATCAGGATCGCCGCGATGATGATGATGAGCGAGGTCATGCGCAAACCGATGTCGATCTCATCGCGATTAGCGGAGTCAAACCAGAATTGCAGCAGCGGCGCGCTCTCCGGCGTCAGCGTAATTTCCGGGCGCTGTTGCAGAAATGGCACCTGGCTGATGGGATACGTCAGGTTGAAGTCGTTGCGGGTGATGGCTGCGAAGGCGCGCACGACATCCACCAGTAGGAACGACACACCGATGGCGCTAATCAGCGGCACCAGGCGCGGCGCACCTCGCAGCGGTCGATAAGCGACACGCTCAACGACGACCGCCAGCGTGCCGCTGACGAGCATCCCCGCAATCACCAGCACAATCACCAGCAGGATGGGATTCCAGGATGACAGTACGCCTTCGCCGGAGGTTGAGATGCGCTGCATGACTTCAAAGCCGACGACGGAACCGACCATGAAGAATTCGCTGTGCGCAAAGTTGATGAACTTGAGTACACCGTACACGAGCGTATAACCGAGCGCGATCATGGCGTAAACGAAGCCAATGCTGACGCCGCCAATGATCATGTCCGGGAGTTGTCGAGACACTTGTTGCGCAAGATTGATGTTCTCGCGGGGTTCTGGAATGAGGAATGCAAGCAAATAAGCGAGCAGGGTCAAAATGACCGCAGCACCCAGGATGAACCCAAAAATCTGACCCAGCGGAAAGAAGATATATTTATAGAACCAGCCGTTTTTGAACGCCTCCCAACCGGAGACGCCAGCAGCGACGGTGGGCGCGCTTAACGGCGCAGGTGTGGACTCGGTTGCCATGTGAAAGTACCTTCCCCCTACAAAAAAGCGGCGGGCTTCACTGTTGGAAGTCCCGCCGCTTTTACGATAATCCGCTTACATCGGCGGCAGGATCACATTATCGATGACGTGAACGACGCCGTTCGTGCCTTGAATGTCAGCAGTGACGACATTCGCGGTACGACCCATGCCGTCTGTAATCGTGACGCCCGCATCCGACACATTGACGGTGAAGGTCGCGCCGTTGACGGTTGTGACTTCCATGCCGTCGGTCAGCGCGCCGCTCAGGACGACACCCGGCACGACGTGGTAGGTCAGAATGCCCGTCAGTAGTTCGGTGTTCGCCAGAACGTCAGCAGCTTCCATGCCCAGTTCCGTCAGCGCTGCGGTGAAGGCATCGTTGGTCGGTGCGAAGACTGTGAACGGACCTTCGCCAGCCAGCGTTTCGCCCAGGCCCGCAGCCGTCACAGCCGCAACCAGCGTGCTGAACGCTTCATTACCGGCGGCGATGTCGACAATTGAACCGCGCGCCACCAGCGGTGAGGGAATTTCGAGCGAGGTCAGCAGTTCGTTTTCGCCCCACGCCGCTGCGTCAGCCGTCGTGACCTGGAAGACGTAATAGAAGCCGGTTTCGGGGTCGCCGTTGCGGTCAAAGGTCACGGTTGCGGTCAGACCTTCATAGCCTTCGGTGGCGCGCACGGCGTCACGAACGGTTTCACGGGTCAGTTCGCCACCCTCAGCGACGATACCAGCCATCGCTGCGAGAATGACGCCAGCCGAGTCATACGCCTGGGCGCTGAAGGGCTGAGGACCTTCGCCGAACTTGGCGGTGTAGTCTTCAATGAACTGGGCAGCCGCCGGGTACAGGCTAGCAGGACCAGCGACCGATGTGAAATACGTGCCAACACCCGCTTCACCCGCAATCGCTGCGAATTCGCTGGAGTCGAAACCATCGGGACCCATGAACGCACCTTCAAAGCCAGCAGCGCGTGCCTGGTTGATGAAGATAGCAGTCTGGCTGTAGATGCCGCCGAAGTAAATCAGTTCCGGTTCGAGCGCCAGGATCGGGGTGATGATGCCTTCAAAGTTGGCAGCTTCGGTCGTACCTTCGAAACCGAGAACCGTCAGCCCTTGGGCTTCGGCTTCGATCTGGAAGAAGTTGGCAACGGCTTCACCGTAGGCGGTGGTATCGTGCAGGACGTAGACACTGCTCACGGCGAGCGTTTCAGCCGCGTAACGCGCACCGGTCGGACCCTGCAGGTCGTCGCGACCGCAGACGCGGTTGGTCGAAAGCAGACCGCGATCCGTAACGCGCGGGTTGGTATTGGCGGGCGATACCATCGTAATGGCGTTCGCTTCGTACACTTCCGACGACGGAATAGCGACACCCGAATTCAGATGACCGACCACCGCGAGGATTGCCGGGTCGTTGACCATCTGCTGGGCATTGGCAACACCGACATCGGGGGTCGCCTGGTCATCGAACGGGACATATTCAACAGTGATACCCGCATCGGTCAGGGGGCCACTAAGCTGTTCAATCGCCAGTTCGACAGCATTGCGGATGCCGATACCGAGGACCGACTGCGGACCACTGAGAGGGCTTTGCGACGCGATTCTGACGACGGTATCCTGTGCGCCAACGAACGACACACCGAACAGCGCCACCGCCATCACGACGAGCGCGAGAACAAATAGCTTCTTCATAGACAAACTCTCCATTTGTTGAAAATGTGATGCCTTACGTCTGGACACACTTCTACACCTTGTCAAGCGCCAGAGGCAAGCAGAACGGCAGAAGTATATCCAATCACAGGATTATCACAAGCGGTTCACAATACACAAAAAATTCTCATTCAATTTTTAATATTATGACGATTGTCGTTATGCTTGTAGTGTGGATCGTGGTTTACACAAGGGGCTGAAGTCACCTTGTTCGGATTCAATATTGTCGAACTAGGCACGTTCAGCCTCGTGCCTGTATTCATTCAGGATCGTTATGTCGCAAACACAACGTGGACTTCTCTATGGCTTGCTGGCGGCTGCCATCTGGGGTGGCATGTATGTTGTCTCCGATCAAATACTGCGCGTCATTCCGCCGTTTACGCTGCTGTCAATTCGCCTGCTGCTTGGCGCACTTACACTGATTTTGATTCTTGGGATGAGAATGCGTCCGCAAAAGAGTACAGAGTACAAAGTGCAAAGTACAACGAAAGCAATTCCCAGTTCAAAGTACTCAGTTCCCAGTTCAAAGTTCAACGTACAGAGTACAAAGTCTCAAGATGCAGGATCAATACCCGATACCCAATACCGAGAACAGAGAACTGAGAACTTTGAACTGAGACCTCACAACGCCTTGCTTCCCTTCGTCCTCGTCGGACTGCTGGGTTTTGGCGTGTCCGTCAGCGCGCAGTTCGTCGGTACGGATTTGTCCGATGCCATCAACGGCGCGCTCATCACGTCCGCCTCGCCCGCCTTCATCCTGATCTTTGCCGCGCTCATACTGCGTGAACGGCTGACCGCACGCCACATCGCCGCCGTGCTGCTGGCAACGATTGGCGTGATCGTAATCATCGATCCGACGCAGGCGGACTTCAGTTCGGCGACATTTGCAGGCAATGTCACACTAGCGTTTGCAGCACTGACATGGGGCTTGTTTTCGGTGCTATCGCGGCGCGTTGGGCAAACGCGCGATACGCTGGTTGTGACGTTATGGGGCTTCGTCGGCGGGCTGCTGCTGACGATCCCGGCTGCGTTCGTCGAGTTACAAACACGGACGATTGGCACGATTGATGGAGGGGTTATCCTCGGCATCCTCTACCTGGGCGTCATTTCCACGGCGGGCGCAATGTGGTTGTGGAATCGGGCGTTTGCGCTCTTGGACGCGGCAACCGCCTCGCTGACGTTCTTCGCCCAGCCATTGGTCGGTGCGCTGCTGGCGGCGGCGATTGGACAGCAAATCACGCAGGCGCTGGTGATCGGTGGGGTATTGATAGCAGTCGGCGTATTGCTGGCGATTCAGCGCACACCTGTAAAGAAAGTGTTATGAAACGCCAAGGCGCAAAGAACGTCAAGGGATTTTTATCCTGGCGTTTTTTGTGCCTTGGCGATTAGTTCGATTTGATCAACATCGCTTGCAGGATGTCCCATAATTCCTGTCCGTCAGGCAAAGATGAGCGCCATAGTAGCGCCGGGTCGAGCGCGAAACCGGGCAGCAGTGGCGATACCAGTCGCCCCTGCGCATCCAACGGCACACGGCGGTAACGCCCGTGTTGATCCAGCGCCCAGATAGCGGCGTCTTCGCGCATGGGGTCAAACATCCAGTATTCCGGCACACCAGCGCGTTCGAACTCGCGAAACTTGTCAACGTGATCACGCGCCACGCTATCAGGGGATACGATTTCGATCACCACGTCCGCAATCCCATCAACATATTTGTCTGCAATCTGATCCAGATGCGGCGTCAGCAAGATCATCAAATCAGGCTCGCGGGCGGGGTAGTCGTCGCTGTATTTCATCGGCACACCTGCGATGACGATCTTGCCCAGCCGGGTGAAACCCAGAAACAGCGTCAGCAGTGTCGTGAAGAACGCCAGAATGTGATTGTGCTGCACATTGTTCGACATCGGGTACACTGCCACCTTTCCGGCGAGCCATTCTGTGCGTCCACCCTCGTAGGTCTCGTAACGTTCGAGATATGCCTCGAATGTCATGGTTTCGGTTGTCTCGTCCACTATAGGCGTCATGACTGGCTGCATGATCTATCCCTCGCCTGTTTCTGCCTCAACCACTTATTATAGCATCGTGGGCAACTATCACCGCAGCACGCGCACAGGATATCTTTCGCCCGCCCGTGCCAGCATGACATCTTCGGGAATGATCAGCAGCCCGTCCGCCATCACCATTGAAGACAACGCACCGCTGCTCTGCGTACCGGTCGTTGTTGCGACCAGCCGCCCCCCCTCATCACGCAGTCGGACACGGATATAGCTGCGCCGCCCGTCGCTTGGAACATCTTCGGCAAGGGCGGCGGTTGTTATCTGCGCAACATCCGGCGCGCCCAGTAGCTTCAGCAGCGCGGGACGCACAAAGACATCGAACGTCACCATCGCCGAAACCGGATTGCCGGGCAGCCCGAAAAACGGTACGCCGCCCAGCCTGCCATATGCCAGCGGCTTGCCGGGGCGCAGATTGATCTTCCAAAAGCCGACTTCGCCCAGTTCGTCCAGCACAATGCGAATCAGATCGGCTGTCCCCGCCGAAACGCCTGCCGAACTCAGCACCACGTCTGGTTGCACAGCCAACGCCTCTTGAAAGCGTCCGCGCACGTCGTCAAGGCGGTCGCGCGCAATCGGGATGCGGATTGCTTCACCGCCGAGTTCCGTCACCAGCGCTGCCAGCGTATAGCTGTTCATATCGCGAATTTTGCCCGGCGCGAGTGGCTCATCTACTGCCAGCAGTTCGTCACCGCTGCTCAAAAGCGCCACGCGAGGTTTACGTACCACGCTCACTTGCGCCATCCCTAAACCCGCCAACACGCCCATTTCCGCCGCGCGGATACGTGTGCCAGCCGTCAGCACCCGTTCGCCTACCCGAACATCTTCGCCGGGGTAGCGCACATTCGCGCCTGAACGCGCCGCTTTGAAGATGGCAACCGTGTCTGCCAGCGCCACATCATCGCCTGCGCGCCAGGGGGTATCCGTCTGTTCGACTGGCACAACCGCGTCGGCAGCGGGCGGTATTGGCGCGCCCGTCATAATGCGCGCTGCTTCGCCCGCTTCAATCGGCTGTGTCGGAGCACTGCCTGCTGGAATGTCGTAGGAGACACGCAGCCGAACGGGTGCATCCGCCGATGCAGTCGTCACGTCCTGTGCGCGCACTGCGTAGCCATCCATACTGCTGTTGGCAAATGGCGGCAGGTCGTGGCTGGCGATCACGTCGTCCGCCAGTTTGCGTCCGTGCGCTGTTTCAAGCGCCATCAGTTCGGCAGACAAGCGGTGAAAATCACGCAAAATCCGTGCCAGCGCTGCATCAACTGACAATAGATCAGACATGAAAACCCTCATTCAAAGGCTTCGGGATACATCCAGATTATAGATGCATTACTGATGTTTCCAATACTCTACATAAAACAATGTCATTCATCACCGTGTTCGCCTGATCAACTAAAACCAGTGAATCACGAAAGTTGGGTTGGAGTTGACAAATGACTTGGCTCGGTTAGGTTTAGGTCGCCACAACCGACTAACCAAACCAAGTCAAGATGATGATAGCGGAATATGCGCTGAATGCGGAAGATGTACGCGGGATGATGCTGGATGTGATGGAGAAACATCTGAGCGTGAAAACAGAAGGGTATCGCAGCACGACACACGGGACATTCAACCTACTGCTGAAAGCGGTGGCAGAAGGGAGCAGCCTGGAAGCGGTCTGCGCCGACAGTTGCGGGGTTCTAGCGAGCAATACGCTGCGTGAGCAGGTCAACGCCGCATTGGATGTGGCGGAATTGCGGAAACAGGAAGCCGAGATGAATGCTGCGCTGGCGGCGGCTATTCCTATAGGGATGCCACGCGGTGGGCTGGAAGTCGCCATCGATACCCATGATGAGCCGTTCTACGGCAAGACGCCGGAACTGCTGACCTATACCTGCAAAGGGCAAGCCCAAGACGGTACGACCCATTTCTTCCGGATCGCCAGCGCCTATGTCATCTGGCGCGAAGTGCGTTTGACGCTTGGCTTGACGTATGTACTGCCCGAAGATGACTTGCCCAGTGTGGTCGAGCGTCTCTTGCAGCGTCTGGGACATCTGGGGCTGCACGCGACGGTGTTGTACCTCGATAAAGGCTTTTGTTCAGGTGACATCCTCCGTTACTTGCAGCGCACGCAGCAAGCAGCCGTGTTGGCATGCCCTATTCGTGGCAAAAAAGGCGGCATCCGCGCGCTGTGTCAGGGTCGAGGCAGTTACACCACCGACGACACCTTCACCGACGGCACTGCTGCGCGCCTGGCACTGGTCGATACCCGTGTCCGCGACCCGAAAACCAAGCGCAAACAGCGCAAGTGGCTGGCGTTTGTGCTGGTCGAGCTTCATTGGACACCCCAGCAAGTCTACAACAAGTATCGCCGCCGCTTCGGGATTGAAGCCTCATACCGCCTCTTGCGTCAGGTCAAAGTCCTGACCAACTCGCGTAATCCCGCCCTGCGCTTCTTTTTCCTGGGGTTGGGGCTGCTGATGCAAAACGTCTGGGTCTTGGCACGCTGGTTATTCACCCGCCGTCCCGGCAAGGGACGGCACAAGCTCATTCCATCCCTGCTGCGCTTTGCTACCTTTCGCAAGTTGCTCGTCCGGGCGGTCGAGCGTTTCTATCCGCCACCCTTCGCCATTTCCGTGTTCGTTTCGCCTCAATCCGTGATTCACTGAACTCACATGATTATCGATATTGTAATTTTCATACTTGTGAAATTTACAAAATTCAGGTATTGTCTCAGTAGGAGATATTGTTTCACTTACCAATACTCATCTCCTGTGTTTTTTTCGCATGTGTGTTGTCCCCGCATATGCGAGCAATCACTCAGAATCTGTCATTCGCTCTCGCCATGATTTCGAGCGTGATTGATGCTTGCCAAGCCTGCCATAGTCATAGTAATATGGTGAAATGTTTAAAGTTATGTTAACTATAGGCTTGAGTGTGAGCTATGAGTCCAGCGCAAATTGCTACGCGAAATCTGGAGTCGCTGTTAAGCGCGCTACCAGGACTTTCGCCGACAGAGCGTTCGTTAATTGAACGTGCATACCGCGTGGCGGAGGCAGCCCATGAAGGACAATACCGCAAATCTGGTGATGCCTACTTTACCCACCCGCTTGAAGTGGCACACATTCTGGCTGACCTGAAGATGGATGCTGAAACCATTGCGGCTGGGCTGCTTCATGATGTTCCCGAAGACACGGACGTAGCACTCGCAGACATCCGTCACCAGTTTGGCGATGCTGTCGCGACCATTGTCGATGGCGTGACCAAGCTTGAAAAAGTCCCCGTGAACACAGAGATTGATGCGCGTAAACGCAGCGCCGACCTGCAAACCGAGTCCATCCGCAAAATGCTGATGGGCATGAGCGATGACGTGCGCGTAGTTATTGTGAAACTGGCGGACAGACTTCATAACATGCGCACGCTCGGCTTTATGAAGCCTGAGAAGCAGGTGCGCATCGCCCGCGAAACGCTCGACATTTACGCGCCACTGGCAAACCGTCTCGGCATCTGGCAAATCAAATGGGAACTTGAAGATCTTGCCTTTCGTCATCTGGAAGCAGACGCCTATAAATCGCTGGCGCAAATGATTGATGAACGACGGTTAGACCGCGCCAAGTATCTGGACAATATCATCAATCATTTGCGCGCTGAGTTAAGCAACCACGGCATCACTAACGCTGCTATTTCCGGTCGCCCCAAGCATATTTACAGCATTCATAAGAAGATGAACCGCAAAGAAGTGGCGTTTGATCAGGTGTTTGATGTGCGTGCGGTGCGCGTGATTGTCGATACTATTCCCCAGTGCTATCATGCGCTCGGCATTATCCACAGTATGTGGACGCCCATCCCGCGTGAGTTTGACGATTATATTGCTGCACCAAAAGATAATTTTTATCAAAGCTTGCATACGGCTGTGCGCGATGACGGCGGCAAAACGCTGGAAGTGCAAATTCGCACCTGGGATATGCATGAACATGCCGAGTTTGGTGTCGCTGCCCACTGGCGTTATAAGGAAGGCAGCAAAAACGGCTCGCGCGACGAAGCTTATGAACGGCGCATCGAGTACATTCGGCGCTTGATGGAAGATGTGCGCAAGGCAGAAAATTCCGACGAATTTGTAGACAACATGAAGAATGATGTCTTCAAGGATCGTGTCTACGTCGTGACGCCCAAAGGCGATGTGGTCGATATGCCCGTCGGCGCGACACCGATTGACTTTGCCTACCACATTCACACTGATCTTGGACACCGCTGCCGGGGCGCTAAAGTTAACGGGCATATCGTACCGCTGAATTACACGCTGCAATCCGGCGATCAGGTCGAAATCATCATTACCAAGCAGGGCGGTCCAAGCCTGGACTGGCTGAACCCTGATCTTGGGTATGTAAACACAGGGCGCGCGACGCAGAAAATCAAATACTGGTTTCGCAAGCAGCACCGCGACCGCAACATTACCAGCGGGCGCGATATGTTGGAACGTGAACTGAAGAAACTTGGCGTCACGTCCAGCATGTCAATGGATCAGGTTGCGGCGTTATTCAGCCACGATCGGCTCGACGAGTTCCTGGCGCTTATCGGTTCTGGCGAAATCACCGGGCGCGAGATCGCGGGCAAAGTCCTTGAACAGATTCAACCAAAACTTACCACGCAGGAAATTGATACTGTCAAAATCAAGCCTGCTCCCAAGCCAGCTGCCACTGGGGGTATTTCAATTCAAGGTGTCAATGGGTTGCTCGTCACGATGGCAAAGTGCTGCCATCCCGTCCCTGGCGATCCAATTATCGGCTACATCACACGCGGGCGTGGGGTCAGCGTGCATCGCCTGAATTGCTCCAACGTCAACCTCGACGTTGAGTCTGAACGGGGAAGATATATCGACGTTACCTGGGGAACCCTCGAAAAGGAGCAGTGTTACGATGTGCCGCTAGAAATCATCGCCTATGACCGAGGCGGACTGTTGCGCGATGTAACCACCCTCATAGCCGACGAGAAGATAAACATCTCCGCAGTGAATGTCGAAACCCTTCAGGATATTGCTACCATCCATCTGACCATCCAGATAGCCGATATGTCACAATTGGGGCGTATTCTCGCACGCATTGAATTAATAAGAAACGTTGTCGAAGTGAGACGGAGATAACTGCCGTGACAAGGACAGACTATATGAACACTGTAGAAAACATCATCAAAGATCAGTACAACCAGCTCGGTTCCAAGACACGGCTGATCCTGATGCATCCGCATTGCAATCGCCAGCATGTCATCTTGAACCTGGTTCCCGATTCGAGTGTTTATGTGCGATTTACAGGCAACGAACTGACGCTTGATGCCGCCTTTAAACAACTGGAACAGGTCCTCGTGGAGAACGGGCATAGCGGTAAACTCAAGTCTGCGGATACACTTGTGCTTGACGAATGCGACCGGATGTCGCCCGACGTGATGACCACCCTCATTGTTGACAAACTGCTGCCACAGATCAAGAAAGGACGCATCATCGTCCTCAGCCGCTCCACACCGGTGTCGCTGGTGCAGCATCCCGATGTTGCAGGTCAGGTACAGTTCCTGCCCGTAATCCCTGAAATGATGCTGTCCGATTACACCCAACCCGCAAAGACAGATAAACATCTGCTGGAAGTGTGGGCGATGGGCAGCGGGCGCGTGATGATGAATGGAAAGCCTATCGAACAATGGGACGGCGTACTGCCCCGCGCTCTGTTCTTCTTCATTGCAGATCGAGGCATGACTACGCGCGGCGAAATTTTTGAGATGTTCTGGCCCAACCTGAGCGTGCGCGAAGCTACCAACGTATTTCACGTGACTAAGCGCAAGGTGAGCGAAGTCTTAGGGACAGACTTAACGGTTTTTCAGTCAGGTTTCTATCACATTGCAGACAATATCGATCTGCACTACGACGTATCTGTGTTCAACCAGTTTGTGCAGGATAGCAGCGTGAGCGAGCCACAGCAAGCGCAGCAGCTTATGCGCCAGGCATTACGGTTGTATCGCGGTCCATTCGTCTCAACGCTCGATGCGCCCTGGGTGCATCGCAGACGCCAGCAGATCGGCGCAGCGTATGGCGATGCGCTGGCGGCGCTGGCGCGGCTGGTGCAGCAGGACGGCAAACACGAAGAAGCATTTAACTGGTACGCCCGTGCCATCCATTATCAGCCCTTGCGTGAAGATGCTGTTGAAGAAGTGCTGAAACTGGGCAAGAAGCTGAAGCGAAATGAAGAAGCACGCGCGCTCTTTAAAGTCTACCAGACGGCATTGCGCGAAGAAGATGATGCTGTCCCTGCGGCTGCGCTGCAAAGGCTAGAACAGGGATTGGCAACGACCGGGGTAGGAGGATGACGACTGCCCCGTTACAAACGCAAGCGTTGGTGATCGGCTACCGTGCGCCGCTCACTCAACCCCTTGATCTGGCACTCGAAAGCGGGAAGCTCGTCTGCCTGATCGGTCCCAACGGCGCGGGCAAATCGACGCTGCTGCGCACGCTGGCGGGTATGCAGCACCCATCGCGTGGCAGCGTGGCGATCAGCGGCTTAGACCTGCACCGAATGAGTGCGGCGGAACGCAGCCGTTATCTGAGCATTGTGCTGACCGAGCGTGTGCAACCAGGCTTGCTGACGGGCTACGGACTGGTGAGCCTGGGGCGGCATCCGCATACCGACTGGAGCGGGCAGCTTTCGGCGCGCGATGTTAATGTCGTGCAGGCGGCAGTGGCGTCGGTCGGCGCGGCGGACTATGCAGCACGCCCCTTGACCGAGATGAGCGACGGGCAGCGGCAAAAGCTGATGATCGCCCGCGCGCTGGCGCAGGACGCCGCGGTTATGCTGCTGGACGAACCGACCGCGTTCCTTGATCTGCCGCGCCGTGTCGCGATGATGGCACTGCTCCGGCGGCTGGCGCGCGACACTGACCGCGCGATTCTGCTCTCAACCCATGATCTCGAGCTGGCGCTGCGCACGGCAGATCGCGTCTGGCTGCTCGCCGATGGGCAGTTGCAGACAGGCGCGCCGGAAGACCTGGTGTTGAGCGGCGCGTTTGAGACAGCGTTTCGCGCGCACGATGTCGCTTTTGACAGCGCCAGCGGCAGCTTTCGATTGAACATTCCTGGCTGCGTCGGTGTGCGCTTGATCGGCATTGGCACAGTGCGCACCTGGACGCAACACGCGCTTGAACGCGCGGGCTACATGATCGTAGACGACGCGCCGCTGACAATCACCATTGGCGCGGATGCGGGCAGAACGCAGTGGAACGTAATAGGCAGTGACAACTCGCAAGCGTGTGACAGTATAGAAGACATGATTGCCCAACTGCCTAGGATAAAATCTTCAAGTGAGTAATCGTTTCACAACGCCAGAAGCAAACATTTCGGGAATATAGTTGAGTTATCCTGGCGTATAAAGTATCAGTACACATCTAGCGCTTGATCATATAGCCACCGTCAACAAACAGCTCGCTGCCAGTCGTGAAGCTGGCATGCTCCGAAAGCAGCCAGCACACAGCTTCTGCTACTTCGTGGGGGCGCGCCATTCGGTTGAGCGCATGTAACCCGTTGGCATAGCCGCGCAGCGCTGACGGGTCAGGCTGCGCATTGATATAGGCGTCGGTGAAGGGCGTATCGACCCAGCCGGGGCAGACAGCATTGATGCGGATGTTGTGGGGTGCAAGCTCTTGCGCCAGCGAGCGTGTCATACTGAGAACTGCACCTTTCGTCGTGTGATATGGGGCTCCCCCTGTGGAACCGACAAAGGCAGAAACCGAACACATATTGACGATTACACCACTGCCGAGCGCCTTCATGTGAGGGACAGTGTGCTTGATGGGCAGGAACACCCCGCGCACATTGACCGCCATCATCATGTCCCAGTCTTCTACAGAAAGCGAATCAACCGCGCCCGTAAGGTTGATCGCGGCGACAGTGACGAGCAGCAAGGGTCTTCCAAGATGTTCGACTGTCTGTGCGACTGCCTCGCGAACGCTATGTTCGTCCTTGACATCAACGGGGATGAAGCGTGCGCTGTCACCCAGTTGTGTGGCGAGTTCCTGCGCTTTGCTGGTTGGTAGATCAAGCAGTGCAACGCGCGCGCCATTTTTGACCAGCAGGCGCGCCGTTGCTGAGCCGATAGCACCGCCCGCCCCTGTGATGACGGCGACTTTCTCCTCAAAATCGGGCATCATGTCGTCCCCTGTTCCGGGCGATAACGCACGAGATTATGTAAATAACCACCATCGGCGTACAGCGTCGCCCCTGTCACATAGCTGGAGGCGTCTGACGCAAGAAAAAGCGCGGGACCGATCATTTCGTCAGTCTGCGCGACGCGCCCCAGCGGGATCCATTCGCGGAACTTGTCCTCGCCAATCTCGCGGATGACCTCTCGGTTAATCTCGGTTTCGACTGCTCCCGGCGCAAAGTTGTTCACACGCACGCCGTGTGGTGCCAGCTCGACCGCAATCGTTTTGGTGAACATCGCCAGTGCTGCTTTTGAAGCAGAGTAAGCTGCATTGTTTGGATACGGCATCGTGTCATGGATCGATGTGATATTGATGATGGAGCCGCGCGCCTGCTTGAGCAAAGGCAGCAGCAGGTGTGTGAGTTGGAACGGCGCGCGCACATTGACGCGCCAGATCATATCGAGATTGTCCATGTCCATACGCTCAATCGGCATGATTATTTCTACGCCCGCGTTATTGACCAGGATGTCGAGGCGTTCCTCGTTCGCCTGTATGGTCTGCGCAAGTTTTGTGATCTGTTCCGACTGCCCCAGATCCGCTGCGACAAAGCGCCCGCCTAACTGCTGCGCCAATGCCTCCCCCGCTGCTGCAGTGCGCCCATGCAACCATACGCGCGCACCTGCCGCCGCAAAGCCCTGCGCCAGCGCCTTCCCGATGCCGCTGGTGCTGCCTGTGATAAGCGCAACTTTGCCATTCAACACGCTCATTGCCTAAACTCCTTCATCAAACCAGCGCGTACCGGGCAGCCGCCAGTGTTTGCCAACCGCATCATCCAGTTCGATACCGTAACCGGGTGCGTCTGTAGGCGTGACCCAGCCGGGCATGAACCAGTCGCCTGTGCCTCCCTGCACCAGATCATGAAAGAACGGTACGTCATGCGCATGGAACTCGCAGACACTGAAGTTTGGTACTGTGAGTGCGACATGTGCGCTCGCCATTAATGCTAACGGGCTGCCGATCATATGAAAGGCAATCGGTTTGTTCGCCGCCGCACACATATCGGCGATCTTGCGCCCTTCTGCCAGCCCGCCCGCTTTCTGGATGTCTGGCGTGATGACATCGCACAGGTCTTCGACAATCAGACTCCAGAAGCCCTGCCGAAGCTGAAGGTTTTCGCCAGTAGCGATAGGCGTCAGCGTGTGCTGGCGCAGATAACGAAGCGAGTTGCGATCATCCGGCGGCACAGGGTCTTCGAGCCAGAGCAATCGGCAGGCTTCCAGTTCGCGGGCAACCTGGAGGATGTCGTTCGGGCGGTAGCGCCAGTGTGCATCCATCGCCAGATCGACTTTGGGACCGACCGCCGCGCGAATGCTGTGCGTCAGCTTCACCATCCAGTCAATATCCGCTGCGTCAAGCACATATCCTGTGGGCGAGTCAAAGGTGGTGCCAGGCAGGTCAAGATCGAATTTGAGCGCTGTGTAACCCAGCGCTGCCATCTCCTTCGCGCGTGCCGCCGATCCATCAATAATCGCATCACGAGTGAGCGGGGTGCTGCTATGCGTCATCCCCCAGGTTACGGGCGTCTCTTGCAGCAGCGTTGACAGGCATTCGAGCGCACCCGCTGCATGGCAGTCGAGATAGATGCGTGCGCGGTCGCGAAACTTGCCGCCCAAAAGCTGCCACACCGGCAGCCCATAGTGCTTGCCCTTCAAGTCCCAAAGTGCCGCCTCAATGCCCGAGATCGCGTTCCAGATAACGCCGCCTGTCGATCCCGCACCGGACGCAGCCCAGCGCATCTTTTCGACAAGGCGTTCAATATGGGTCGCTTCTTCGCCGACAAGAATCGTCGCAAATTCATCGACCATCTGCGTCAGCCCTGGCGCGAAGAAGCACTCTCCGGTTCCGTAGCTACCGCCAGCAGCATCCGTGTAGATGCGCACATACGACCAGTGAAAGTTTGCCTGAACGACTGCGGTCGCGACCTTCGTGATACGTGGCATGGTTACATGATCCCGAATTTCGAGAAGGCTTCGACGGTTGTCATGCCACTTTCGAGCGCGACGCGTACCTGATGTTCGCCGCGCACTTTTTCGAGCGCGCCGCTAAACGTTTCGTCTGCAAGCTGCTGCGGCACAATGCATACCCCATCCACGTCGCCAAAAACGATATCGCCGGGCTGGATGCGCACCTGCCCGATTTCCACCGGAATGCGGTAGTCAACGATTTTGCCGCGCACTCCCTGATCCTGGGCATACCGCCCCATCGAAAAGACCGGGAAGTTGAGGCGCAAAATAGCATTGGTATCGCGCGAGAAGCCATCCAGCACTGCCCCGGTTGCACCCAATTGGCGCGCGCGCGTGGAGAGCAGTTCCCCCCAAAGCGCATAGTTGGGCGACCCGCCCGTCGCCAGATAGATTTCGTTCGGTTTCAGATCATCCAGCGCCTCAAAAAGCAGACCAAACGGTTTCAGTCCGACGGCGTTATGCCCTTCCACACGCTCGGAGAAGTAATCTGCAACCAGCACAGGCATGGCGCGCCCAATCACCACCATATCCTGACGCAGCGGTTGAATGCGCTGAGGCAGAAACTGGCGAGTTGCGCCCAGCTTATCCATGACATCGCCGACAACAGCGGTAAAGAGCTCGCGCTTTGCCAACGCGAACAGCTCCTCATCTGTGTTCCAAATTGGCATTCAACATCTCCCTTGTGAAGAGCGGGTCATTGTGCGGCATTCTGGAGCATAGAGCGGTAGATGGCGTCGATTGCATCATCAAAGTGTGCCGCCATCGCGCTTCCGGCTGTCGCCGCATCCTGAGCAGTAACTGCATCGACGACCGCTTCGTGCAACTCCTGAACCCGACGGATTTGTGCCTCGCTAAAGCGACTGCGCAAGCCCTCTTTGATGGTGCTTCGCAGCACATCGCGAATTGACTGAATGAGATACAGCATGAGCATATTGCGGGACGCCGACGCGATTAGAAAGTGAAGCTTGATGTCAAGTTCCGTGTACTCATTCGGGTCGTAGAGATGCTCGCGCATTTCCATCACCACGCTGCGCATCTCGGCAACTTCATGCTCCGTGCGTTTGCGCGCCGCCAGCGTGACGCTCTGAATCTCCAGCCCGCGCCGGATTTCTAACAACTCGATCATCGACTCAGCATCAATGATGACAGCGCGTTCGAAGAACAGACGCAGCGTGTCGCCGGAAATCGGTTTAACAATGGGCGCGCGACCGTTTGAAGTCACAATGAGTTCGCGCCCTTCAAGCGTTCGGAGCGCCTCACGAATAATCGGTTTGCTGACGCCAAATTCGTCCGCAAGGCGATTGATAGACGGCAGAGGGTCACCAGGTTTGAGACCGTTGACTTCGATACGATCAATCAAGGCTTCGGCGACTTGTTCCGCCAGTGTGGCGCGGTTGAGTTTCACTGTACTCATCGTTCCATATCCAAGCTGCGAAGTAAGAAAGATTATCGGCATAAATCTCTCTCGCCGCAATTTCTCCTATTAAACCGCGTGATGATCAACCTGTCAAATAGGTTGACAGAATGATAGCCCCTGTACATAATCTCAGTCAATGCGTGAGACAGTCCTTTTACAAGCGTATGTCTCGCGGCGAGATAGTGAGCTTCAACCGTTACTTGAGGAGGAAAAGAGAAGATGTTCGTTCAAAGAAAACTTTTGGCTGCCCTGCTGGTCACGCTTGTGAGCCTTGGGCTGCTGGGCGGGACTGTGTTGGGACAGGATGCAACCAGTATTCCGCTCGATATGTTGAACGCCGCCAGTGACGACGTGCAGGCGTATTACATGCCGGACGATTATTCCGGTCAATCGTTGGATGTCGTACTCAACGCGAGCTTCTTCAATGACCCCGCCAGCGCAAATGTCCTCAACGCGGGCAAAGCAATGTTCGAGGAGATGACTGGCGCAACAGTCAACTACATTCCGCTGCCAGAAAATCAGATGTACGACCAGGTGCGTCTGGAAATGTCCACCAATTCTGGCGCATATGACATGATGCACACGGGCGCAGGCGGCGCGAAGGACTACGGCTTGAGCGGTTTCCTGCTGCCACTGCCAATGCCGCCGGACGCAGATGACTTCTTCCAGGGCGACTTGCAGCAGTACATGGTGGCAGATACGCTCTACGGGCTGCCGATGATTACAGATACCAATATTCTCTTCTGGCGCACCGATCTGTTTGAGGCAGCTGGTTTAGACCCCAACACCCCTCCACAAACCTATGATGAACTGCGCGAATACGCCATCCGCCTGACAACCGATGCCAATGGTCTGCATCCTGGCGAAGACGGCTTTGATCCCAACAACATTGAGGTTTATGGTCTGGGCTTCAAGGGAGTATCGGGCTTGGCGAGCAGTTGGGAATGGTACAACTATCTCTATGCCTTTGGCGGCGACCTCATGGATGACGAGTGGAATGTCACCATCGACTCGCCCGAAGCCATTGCGTCGCTCCAGTGGGTGGTCGATAATTTCCGTGAGTACGGGATTTATCCGGCAGACACGACAACTTATGATTACACTGAGTTCCACACCCTGTTTATCCAGGGGCGCATGGCGATGGCGATCAACTGGCCCTATATGTGGTCACTGATTCAAAATCCCGAACAGTCACAGGTCGTCGATCTCGTCAATGTGGGTCGCAAGCCCGGACAGGTCACGCACGGTGGCAACATTGGCGGCTGGTCGTGGAATGTCTTCACGATGAGCGATACGCCGGAACTGGCAACCGCCTTCGCCAAGTTTATGAGCAGCCCCGATTTTTCGCTGGCGTGGGGACGCGCGGGACGCGCACCAGTGCGCGCTTCGGTCGGTGAAATCCTTGCCGCAGAAGATCCCGTGCTGACCGCAGCAATCGCCGTCAATCAGGCGGATGGACGCAGTGTGGATTGGCTGGCGACAGGTCCTTCGTGGATGTCAATCGAAGCGGTGCAGCATCAGGCGATCCAGGAAGCGTTGATCGGCGCGAAGACTCCTGAGGAAGCACTGACGGATGCGCGGGCGGAGATTGAAGCCATCCTGCAGGACGACGGCTTCTACGATGAAATTCTGCCGCAGCTGCTTGGCGAGAGTCAGTAAGCACCGTTCGCACATTAGTCACGGTGATACGCTATGCTCTGCCTTTATATCGTCTGTAAAGGCAGAGCCTTTGTCTGTGACCCGTAGCCGGATAATTTTCTTATGGCAGAACGCGCTACCCCAACCTCTGTCGCCTACCCCAAACCCTCTGTGAAAGCAGCACGATTTCACCTGAGCGATGGCTGGTTTGGCTTCCTTATTACTGTACCCGCGCTGTTAATCATGCTGACGGTGTTCGTATTCCCGCTGGTGTTTTCCGCCTATACCAGTCTGCATCGCTTCGAAATTACCCGTCCGGATCGCACACGCTTCATCGGTTTGGAGAATTATGCGACCATCTTGCAGGATGATGCCTTTCAGCGTGCGCTCGGCAACACGCTCACTTATGTCTTTGTGGCGGTGCCAATTGAATTCGCGATTGGGCTTGGTTTGGCGCTGGCGCTGGCGACCATTACACGCGGGCGTGGCATGTTCCGCACGCTGCTTGTCATTCCACAGATGCTTGCACCTGCGGTCATGGCGCTGATGTGGAAGTTCATGTACAACGATGAACTGGGCATCATCAATCACCTGCTGCGCGAGTTTGGCGTCAACCGTCCGCCCCTGTGGTTGACGGAAACGCCATTGGCATTATTCAGCATCATCATCGTCGAAATCTGGGCGACTGTGCCAATCTTCGTGCTGCTGCTGTTGGCGGGCTTGCTCTCGATCCCCAGTGAATACTACGAAGCTGCCGCGATTGACGGTGGCTCAGCGTGGACGGTCTTCCGGCATATTACGCTCCCACTCTTGCAACCGGTCATCCTAGTCGCGCTGCTGATTCGCGGGATGGACGCTTTCCGGGTTTTCGATCTGGTCTATGTCCTTACGGGCGGCGGACCGGCGCTCCGCACCGATGTGTTGTCGTATTATATTTTCCGCACCGCGTTCACTGACCGGGACTTCGGTCTCGCCAGCGCCGGAGCGTGGATTGTCAGCATTATCCTGCTGACGGGTGGACTCATCCTAATCCGGTTCATGCGGAGGCGAGCATGAAAACACGACCGGGTGTGATGACGCTTTCATATCTGATTGTCATCGTCGCAACGTTTGTTTTTCTGTTTCCGATAGCTTGGCTGTTCATCACATCGTTCAAGCCACCTGCCGAAGTGCTGATGGTAGCGCTGCCCTCTCGGTTGACGCTGGAGAACTATCAGACCGTTCTGGAGACCTTTCCAGTCGGGCAGTACTTCATCAACAGCGTCCTGATCGCCGTTGGCTCGACGCTGATTTCGCTCACGACTGGTTCATTGGCTGCCTACAGCCTGTCGCTCTACCGTTTTCGTGCGCGCCAACCGATCATGCTGATGACACTGCTGATGCGTCTGCTGCCGGGCGTTGCTGTCGGCATTCCGCTGTTCTATCTGTTCTCAGCGGTACGCCTGACCAACACCATGCCGGGTCTCATTTTGGCGCATACCGCTATCCAGCTGCCACTGGTCATCTGGATCATGCTGGGCTTTTTCGAGGATACGCCGACCGAATTGATACAGGCAGGGCTGGTGGATGGCTGCAACCGCTTCAATGTGATCTACCGCATCGTTCTGCCCATCGTCACGCCGGGGCTGGCGGTGGGGGCGATATTTTCCTACCTGTTGAGCTGGAACAACCTCGACCTGGCGTTGATTCTCGCCCCGACCCCGCGCCTGGTAACGATGCCGGTCGGGATTTCCAACATGAACCTGATCTACGGCGTGCGCTGGGATTTGATGGCGGCTGCCGCTGTGATGTATATCATCCCAACGATTATTCTGGCGCTGCTTTTGCAACGCTATATTGTGCGCGGGCTGACGCTCGGCGCTGTAAAAGGGTAGAATTTAATGGTCGATTACGTTCATTCACCCGACTGGATACGCGACCTAATTGTTTATGAGATCGCGCCCAAATCGTTCACATCGCCGCAGGGTCCTGGCAGCGGAACGTTTAATAGTCTGCGCGAAAAACTGCCCTACCTGCATGACCTGGGTATCACAGGCATCTGGCTGACCGGACATTCGCTGGCAGACCCGAAGCACTTCTATAACATCTGGACACAGTACGCCTGCATCGAACCAGATGTGATTGACCTGACGCTCGGCAGCGAGCAGGACTTTAAAGACATGATCGCGGCTGCACACGAGCATGGCATCCGCGTCGTTCTTGACGTGATTGAACATGGCGTAATGGAAAACAGCCCGCTCGTGCAGCGCAAGCCGCACTGGTTCCGGGGCAAAAGCTGGGGCATGGTTGATTACGACTTCGATTTGCGCGATCCTGAACTGGATCAGTGGTGGGTCGATATGTGGACTCGTTATGTTGTCGAGTTCGGGGTTGATGGCTACCGTATTGATCTGGGGATGCGCCGCGTTGACTTGTGGCTGCAAGTTCGCGAAAACGCCGCTCGTACCGGACGAGACATCATCTTTATCAATGAACTCAACTATCAGGGCGGGCTGGAATTTTCACAACAGTCGGAGCTAACGCGCATTCCCCCTCGTGACGAATTCCTGAAGGCGATTGACTTTGTGCAGCGCGACCCGCCCACCTTGCTTAGCCCGCACCGCAAGCGTCCAGACGAAATCAACGGGCAGCACGGCTACGCCAATACCTGGGGCAAGGACGAATGGGATGCGTGGCTACACAGCATTACCCACCGCAGTACAGTCAGTGAAGTGCCGCCCTTCGCCTACTCATCGGGTCAGATTAGTTCACACGACAACGGTTGGGAGGGCTTCGAGTTCGACAATCCGTATGTGGCACAGGGCAGCCGCTTCATCTTTGGCTATGGCTCGCTCTTCTCCGGACTGGTACCGATCTGGGTATCTGGAGAAGAATTCAACGCACCATTTGTGGCATTGCCAGAGCTTTCACCTTACCTCTTTGGCGGCGCAGAGCCGGGCAAGGGCAAATGGCTGTATGGCGGTGTCGTCCAGTGGAATGCGTTGGAACAGCCCGCCCATCGTGCGATGTTCGACGATGTAAAGCGGCTGATCGCCATTCGCAAACGCGAGTCGGATGTACTCGGCGCAGTTCCCAGCTACGACGATCCACACCTGATTCCACTCACCTACCAGTCTGACGTGCTGCTGCCGCAGCCATACGCGCGCTGGACGCCAGGCAAAGCAGTTGTTGTTGTTGGCAATCCAGACGCTTCGCGCGATGTCACCGTTCGCGTGACACTGCCGCTGGAGCAAATGGGTTTGGCAGGTCATGAGCACTACCGCCTCACGCATCTGTGGACAGATGAACAGCGAGTGGTCAAGGCGGGAGACCTGGATCAACTTCAGGTCGATGTAAAGCGAGACAAGTCTGCTGGCGGCGGTCTGGGGTTGCTCAAGCTCGAACCTGTCTAGCGAGGCACAGGATGGCAATAAAGATTCGTGCCTTGACTCTGGAAGATGCGCCTTTTCTGCGCGAGGCGCTTTACCACGCCATCTTCGTACCGCCAGATACGGAGCCACCCGCTCGGTCAATCATCGATCTGCCTGAGCTTGCCGTTTATATTGAAGACTTTGGGACGCGCACTGGCGATGTCGGCGTCCTGGCACTCGATGGAGCAACTCCAGTCGGTGCAGCCTGGGCGCGCTTGATGCGTGGCTTTGGCTTTATCGATGGCGCCACCCCGGAACTGAGCATTGCGCTTTTGCCCAACTATCGAGGTTCAGGTATCGGCACAGGATTGCTGAAGGCACTGCTTGCTGCTCTCACGCCCACTGCCTCGCGCGTCAGCTTGAGCGTGCAAATGAGCAATCCGGCGTTTCGCCTTTACCAGCGACTTGGATTTCAGATGGTTGACCGAGATGGCGATTCAGCAATCATGGTGCTATCAATCGAAGCGGTTGAACCATGTCGCTTTCAAGCGGGTACGGGTTGAGAATTGAGCTAAATGATGAGTCCGGCACTACCAGAATTCCACGTAGTCACCTTAGGCGAGCCGCTGCTGCGCTTCACCCCGGCCAGTAGGCAACGCATAGAGGGATCGACACTGTGGGACATGCAAGTCGGGGGCAGCGAGTTGAACACTGCGGTCGGTCTGGCGCGGCTCGGCTTGCGTGTGAACTACCTGACCCGTCTGACAGAGAATGCTTTGGGTCGGCATATTCGCACAACACTCGCCGCGCACGGGGTTGGGATGGACAACATCGTCTGGACGAGTGCTGATCGCGTTGGTGTTTACTACCTGGAACACGGCGCTGCCCCGCGCCAGACACAGGTGATCTATGATCGGGCGAGGAGTGCCGTCAGCAATATGCGCCCACACGATCTCCCTGATAACCTGTTTGAGCCAAACCGGGCATGCGTGTTTCATACAACAGGAATCTCGCTCGCTGTGTCGCCGTCGCTGTACGAGACCACACTTACCGCAGCCCGACGAGCCAAACATGCGGGCTGGCGCATCAGCTTTGATGTCAACTATCGCAGCAAATTGTGGAGCTATGCCGATGCGATTGTGGGCTGCCAGCCGTTGTTGGAACTGGCGGACATCATCTTCATGCCCCAGCGCGATGCTCTCAGACTTTGGAGCTTTGATAATGCGACCACCGAGCAGGTGTTGGAAGCGCTGCACATGCGTTACCCGCGTGCCGCGTGCCTGCTTACGGTAGGAGCCGAAGGCGCGCGGGCGGTCGATCAGAACGGCGAGATGTGGCGGCAATCAGCATTTGAGACACAGATAGTCGATCGCATCGGCGGCGGCGACGCCTTTAGTGCGGGTTTTCTGTACGCTCTGCTAACGCATAGCGACTCAGATGCAGGAGAGTGGCTCCGCTGGGGGTGTGCAGCGGCAGCGCTCAAATACACGATCCCTGGTGACCTCCCACTTTTCACGCATAATGAAGTAGCCGCACTGGCAGGCAACGGGCAACCAAACAGGGACATACTACGGTAAGCATGTGCAAGTTGAGCGGCACAAAGTGACGACAAACGGCGCGCCGCTCCGACAAACAAAGGCGTAACCGTTGCACTCATTTAATGATGACCTTATGCCTTATTGCCCTAGCACGGCAACTTGATCGTAAACGTGCTACCTTTCCCCACTTCTCCCGCGCTTGCCGCTGTAATAGTGCCGCCGTGAAGTTCGACAAACGCCTTCGCAATCGCCAGCCCCAGCCCTGACCCTCCAGAGTCACGACTTCGCGAGCGATCTGTACGATAAAAACGGTCAAAAATGTGCGGCAGCTGCTCAGGCGCAATGCCACTCCCCGTATCCGCCACTTCTATGACCACATAGGGCGGCTCTGCACGGAGATGAACACGAATGTTCCCGCCATCAGGTGTATGCGTAAGCGCGTTTTGCAACAGGTTGTTCAAGACCTGGCGTATGCGCCCGGCTTCGCCCTGCATCAGGATGGGCGTTTGAGGCAGATCGACTTTGAGCGCCACGCCGCGCTGATCCGCCGTTGCTTTGAACGATGCGACGGTGGATTGCACAAGCGATTGCAGGTCGATCTCGGTCCTGTTCAGAGTCAATTGGTGTGCCTCTGCCTGCGCAAGCTCGCGCAGGTCGTTGACCAGCCGGGCGAGTAATTCGGTTTGCTGCAACAGGCGTGCGACTTCACTTTTTTCAAGCGGGTATATGCCGTCAGCGAGCGCGTGCAAGTTACCCTGCAACACGCTCAGCGGTGTCCGCAGTTCGTGCGCCACATCTGCCAGCAGGTTGCGTCGCAGGGTTTCTGCCTTTTCCAGATCCGCTGCCATATCGTTGAATGCCTGCGCAACCGAGCGCATTTCTTTACTTCCTGTCACCTTTGCGCGCACGGTGAAATTGCGTTTTCCCAGTTCACGCACCGTCGTCTCCAGCCGCGCCAGCGGTGCAGCCAGCCAACGGCTGATCATCACCCCACCGAACAAGCCAAGCGTTGCGCTCAGAATGCCCAGAGTCACAAGCGCAGTACTGATCTGGCGTACCAGGAATGTTTGCGTGGTTTCTGATGGCGCGAAATCCGTCATGGTTGTCCATTGCAGGATCGACAAATAGCCGCGCGTGCGCCCTTGTATCACAATCGGCAGGCGCGTTTCTCGGCTGAGGAGGTTTGCAGGATCATTCGCTTGTTGGGGGTTTTGCGGGTAAACCAGCCGCTGTCCTTCATCAGTAAATGTCAGGCTGAACAGTTGTCCCTCCGGGCGGCGTGGCAGGGCAGCATCATAACTTTGTATCAACGCTTGGACGCCTTCCCAGCTCCCGTATGCCTGATAGTGTTCCGCGAGCTGTGTCGTCAGGCTGCCCTGCGCGGTCAACTCAGAACGGACAAAAAACAGCAGCGTGTCTGTCCGAGTCGCCAGCAAACCGATACTGAGAACAAGTACTGGACCCAGAATGACAAAGAGCATGAACGCCAGACTCAGGCGCACCCACAAGCGGTTCATCGTGGTTCCCCAAGCCGGTAGCCGACACCATAGACCGTCTGGATATACATGGGATGTGCCGGGTCTGATTCAATCTTTTTGCGCAGGTTACGGATGTGGCTGTCGAGCGTGCGTTCCAGGCTCTCGTAGTCGTACCCCAATCGCTTTTGAATCAAATCGCTGCGGCTGAACGGCACACCGGGGCGACGCATCAACGTGACCAGCAGATTGAATTCGGTCGGCGTGAGTTCGATGATCTCGTTGTCGAGCGCCGCGGTACGACGCAAAACATCTATCTCCAACCGTTGATATTGCAAGCGTTCTTCGTGCAGTTGCTCCTGCGCGTATGAGCGCCGAAAGACCGCACGCACACGCGCCACGATTTCGCGCGGGTTGAACGGCTTGGTCACGTAATCGTCAGCCCCCACTTCGAGACCCAAAATCTTGTCCATATCTTCCACCCGTGCCGTCAACATCAGGATATAGACACGGCTTTGTTCCGCGCGGCTGCGCAAATGGCGCGTGATGTCCAAACCGTCTTTATCGGGCAGCATCAAATCGAGGATTAAGAAATCGGGGTGATCGTGAGCGAGAATTGCCAGTGCCGTTTGCCCATCATACGCGCAGCTGACGCGATAATCCGCCTGCTCCAGATAGGCACGCAGCACGCGCACAATTTCCTTGTCGTCGTCTACCACCAGAATATGTTCCTTGGTCATATCGTTACGCTCGCCTCAAACAAGGTCTGAGGGGGCGAACAGTGCGCCTCCTCACACTTAATTCTAACGGGGATTAGCCATCGCAGCCGATGATACAGACGCCGTCGTTGTAGCGCGCCGCAACCTGTGTCCCTTCATCATAAAGGCTGAGGATCGTCACGTTTCGGCTCATTTCACCGTCATCATAGCGATCCGGAGCGTAACTCCCTTGCACGCCAATGAAGCTATCCAATCCGGAAATCCATGTGCGTAAACCGCTGGCACCCGCTTCATCCAGACCGCGCGCAATCAGATGCACGACATCGTAATAGGCAGCTGCCTGTGGCAAAGGGGTTTCGCCGTAGCGTTCGCTGTAGTGAGCAGCAAAAGCTGACCCCACCCAGTCGCGGGTATCTTGCCACCAGTTGACGGGCGCGACCAGTTCAAACGTCATCTGACCAATGCTGCTGGCAAACTCCGGCGTCAGGTAGCCATACATGACCACGCCATCCCAGCCGCGTGCGTTTAGCTCGCTCATCAGCGTTGCTGCTGCGGGCTGCATCGTCCAAAGACTGATGGCTTCGACCTCTGCCGCAACCACCTGATCTGCCAGCGTCGCAAAGTCGATTGTGTCGAGATCATGTTCAAGTTCCAGCACGACTTCGCCATCATCGCTGTCACTAACGACATCGTTGAACGCCTCAACGCTGTCCAGCCCGTAATCGGTGCGGACGGCAACGGACGCAAAGCGCGTCAGGTCGCGTGTGTCGAGTAGGTAGCGGGCGGCTGCCTGTGCCAGCGCCGTATCGTTCGCGCGCATCTGGAAGAGATAGCCGTCACTGTTGGCAGACAACTGGGCGAGCGTTGCAGACACCAACTGCACCATACCCGCGCTTTCAGGGCGGAACACATTCGGGACAACCTGTGCGTTATAATCGGGACCTATCAGGACATCCACGCCATCCTGTTCTGCCTGATCGAACGCGACAGCAACCTCATCAGTATTCGTGACGGAGTAGGTGACAAGATTGAGTGTGTAGCGAACGCTGTTGGGTCCAACCACACCGCCTGCATCATTGATGTCGCGGATTGCCAGTTGCGCAGCCTGCTCAATCTGCGCACCCATCGGCTCGCTAACCCCATCCAGCGTCGCGATCAACCCGATGCGGATTGTCTCGCTGCTCGTCACGGTCACATTGCTGCTGTCCGCCCACCAGATATCGGGGCAGTTCAGGCATTCTCTGCCCGTGTAGCGCGCCGCTTCGATCAAGCTGCCATCGCTTCGTGCTTGCATGAGCAGAACCGTATCGGTGGTGGCATTGTCATAGCTGCCCTGCACACCGACAATCTCGAGGCTGCCGGACAAATTGGTACGAATGGTGCTGGCGACTATGCCGACATCGCTGATAGACTCTGAGAGCAGAAAGACAGCATCGTAGTACGCGGCGGCGGCGGCAGGCGGCGCGATACCCCACTGCGCTGTGTAGTCGTTCACGAACGCCTGGCTGCGCGCGTCATAGGCAGCGGCAGACCAGCCTACTGTACCGTACATGCCCTCCGTCAGATCGTTCCCGGCTGCGTCCATAAAGTCAGCATCCAGCCCTGCAAAAATGATCAATCCATCCCAGTTGGTGCTATCCAATGTCTCCAGCAGCGCAATCATCTGCGCGTCCAGTACCCACACAAAGAGCGCGTCGGCATCGGTATCACGGAGCGTCTGCACTGCCTCATTGAAATCGGTGTCATCCGCTTCGCGCACAATATCCGCCACGATTGCGCTCGTTCCTGCCGCCGTCTTGAAGGCATCTGTACCCGCCAGCGCTGCATCGGTATTGGACGAGATCACGGCGATGCGCGTCAAATGGCGTTCGTTGACAAGGTAATCCGCCGCCGCCTGCGACCAGTCATCATGCGCCGACGACAGGCGGAAAACGCCGCTGCCACCTGGTGCATCCTCAGCGCCAGTCAGCAGCGCCAGATTCGATGTCCCTGCCGTCTGGATTGCTTCCGCATAATCGCTTTCGTGCGGACCCAGCACTGCGATCACGCCATCATCGGCGGCGTCCGCCAGCGCCTCCACGCTTTCATCCGCCGTGTTCGCCGGATAATAAACGATCTCTAATGCGTAGCTCTCGCCATCACTGGTGCGCACTCCCGTCTCGTCATCGTCGTCGCCCGCGTTGATCTGGTCGGCAGCCATGACCGCCGCCTGGAACAACTGCTGGTCGAGATCAGCACCGCGCCCGTCCTGTCGCCCGATAAAGGCAATCTGCAACGTCTCAAGTGTATCGTCCTGCGCGCTCACACTCACAAGCGCGCCCGCCAGTAGTGCCATCGGCAGCACGCCAATTAGCAACCATCGTTTCCAGTTCATGATATTGATTGTCCTTTGTGTAGGGACGCGCAACGGCGCGCCCGTCATATCCAAGCGAATGTGTTACTCGTAGCGCAGCGCCTCAATCGGTTCGAGCGCAGCCGCCCGATTTGCCGGATAGACGCCGAAGAAAATGCCGACGATTGCTGAGAAACCCAGCCCCAGCGCAATCGAGTCCCAGGTAACGACGGCTGCCAACACTCCGGATGTGTTGACCAACTGCGCAATACCGATTCCCGTCAGCACGCCCAGAATGCCGCCCAGTACGCTCAGGAAGATTGTCTCGATGAAGAACTGCTGCGAGATATGCCCACGTCGTGCGCCAAGTGCCTTGCGCAAGCCGATCTCTTTGGTACGCTCCGTGACGGAGACCAGCATGATGTTCATGATGCCGATGCCGCCCACGAGCAGCGAGACGCCCGCAATTGCGCCCAGCAAGACGGTGAAAATGCCGGTAATCGTGCTGGCCGTATCCAGCAAGCTTTGCTGATCGAGAATGCTGAAGTCGTCGTCTTCATCCGCATCCAGGCGATGTTCGCGCCGCAGCAGCGCAGTCAGCGCCGTCTGTATCGCTTCCACATCATCCAGATTCGTGACACCCACCACGATGCTTGTCACCAGGTCATCACTGCTGCCGAAGCGGCGCGCGTCGAACAATTGGCGATAGCCGGTCGTCAGGGGGACATGAATTTCCAGATTTGGGTCAGTACCAAATCCACCATCCTGCTCTGCCAGTACGCCGATAACCTCAAAGCGAATGCCAGTGATGCGAATGTCGCGCCCGACCGGGTTTAGCCCACCGAACAACTCCTCAGCGGCACGCTGCCCAAGTACAGCCACACGCTCTGCATTGTTGTAAGCCACCTGCGAAAAGTAACTCCCGATTTCGATGTCAATGTTGCGCACCTCAGCGTAATCTCCGGTCACGCCGCGCACAGTCGTTTGCAGCCGTTCTGAGTCAGAGCGTATATCGAGCGACTCGTTGTATTGTGGCAGCACGGCATAAATGCCGCTGATGTTTTGCTCAATCGCCAGCGCATCATCATAGGTCAAGGTTTCGGCATTACTACCGCCCCCCCCGCCACCGCCGCCTGGTCCTGGACCCGCTCCTGCTCTGGAACCGGGTGATATCGTCAGTAAGTCCAGACCTGTGTTTGTAATCTGCTCGGTAACGGATGCTGACGCACCGCGCCCAACCGCCAGCATGGAGACGACCGCTGCTACGCCAATGATGATGCCGAGCATGGTGAGCGCAGAACGGACCTTGTTGGTCAGGAGCGCGTCAATCGCAACAGACAGATTTTGCGACAGGCTCAAACCAGAGCGGTTGACTTTCGGGATCAGCGCCTTCACTTCGGTGCGGCTCTCGTCTATCGTCAGGCGGGGAATAAAGACCTGCACGAACAACCCGATCGTCCCCACGAACCCCAGCCAGAAACCAGCGCTCGCCAGACTGACCAAACTGATCGGAATGGGCAAAAGCACGTCCATCGCGAAGAAGATGATGAAGTATGCCGCTGCTGCCAGTGAAAACACGAAGATCACGCCCGAAGCAAGTTTGCTGAAGCGCGGCTTCCAGGCGCTAAAC
>Ga0224723_1000089_pt1 | contig 57023 bp, 61 predicted proteins | sample Balambano_FR2_Me_FD_161647 | JGI IMG/M metagenome (GOLD analysis project Ga0224723, IMG submission 161647) | Freshwater sediment microbial communities from Lake Towuti, South Sulawesi, Indonesia - Balambano_FR2_MetaG | ecosystem: Environmental > Aquatic > Freshwater > Lake > Sediment | place... | reverse complement strand
GACGTTTGAACCGTTGTGGGCCATCGTTGGCGCATGGCAATGTTATTTCTACGTCACGGATGGTTGGAGTGTTTATCCAGGATTTATTCCAGTGGGCGATCAGAACGAGACAGTCTGTCGCCCTGGTTGGTCAGCAGCCGTTGGGATTGGTAAATGAACTCATCCAGCCGTTGGCTAGTGTGAGTCAGTTGTTGATTGGTTTCATTTAGCCGCTGGCTGGCCTGAAATAGCTGTTGCCGAGTGGCTTCGCTATTAGCCATGTGCTGATCTAATTGTTGACGGGTTGCCTCTGTCTGTAGCGATACTCGGTCTAGCCGCTGGTCTATGAGGGCCATATCTTGCCGATGGTCAGCGATCGCTATGGCATTTTGCTCAGCAATGGCTGTAGCACTCTCAACATGACGAGCCATGCTAGCCAATAGCACTTTGACATCATTCATGTCTGTTTCTACTTGGGTAACACGGTTTTCTAGGCTCATGTTTGGGTAGCCACCACTCATGAAGATTATTGCTTAATTCGCCATTGCTTAAGCGATATCCTACTGCCGTAGCACCAGGGATAGGCCGCGGTTGGCGAGCGTTGCCCGCTCAGAGTGTTAGCTTCAGAGCCGTCGCAGCAGGTTAACTCCGTGGGTATCGGTGCCGCAGGTGGTGAGTAACCCATACTGTTGAGCCAACGCCTCCATGACTGGAGTATGACGAGGGCAGGGTTGCCACTCCTCAGGATTGCTGTAGGCGTAATAGGTTTCAACACCGTCAATTCCTAGCTCAACGGCCTGGGCAATTAGTATCTCGGCAGACAGCCGATACCGGGCTGGATGAGCTAGCACGGCTAACCCGCCAGCAGCCTGGATAGCATCAATTACGGTCTTAGCAGCTTTCAGCGCTGCCTTCGGTGCACAACCTTGCAGATAAGGGCAAATTGCTTTGCAGTTGGGGTCAAAGCCGTAGCCCAAAATGTGCACTTCTGTCTCGGTTAGGATGGCAGTAACTTCTACCCCGGTAAATAACCTGGGCGTACTGTTGCCAAATTTGCTTGTCGGCTGCCGCTGCCCTAGAGGGGTAGGATGTCGCCAGCGCCAGTCTTCCAACCAGGCCCTGGCTTGGTAAAACCCTTCTAAGCTGTGATGATCGGTAATAGCAAACGCCTGTAGGCCAATACCCACCGCCTGCTCCGTGAGTGCAGCCGGAGTCAGCTTGCCATCAGAACACACGGTATGCATATGGAAATTGTAGGTGTGCGGGCAACTGGCAGCATCTACAGAGTCAAAAATTTGTCTCAGTAATTGAGCATCGCCTGTCATCCCACGCTGAGTTACAGAAATGAGGTCTGACGCGACAACCATGAATTGTTCGGCCCAACTGGCTTACTTAATTTAATATAACGCTAATATGAAGACTATAAAAAATTGATTAGGCAAAGTGTTCAGTACGGACTTGATTGGCCCTTTAGCCGGTAGCCACTGAAGCAGAAAGAAGCCAGGTTTAACATCGAGTTAAACCTAAAGTGGGAATCTGTATGCCTACCGATCGCGATTCCTACAACCAAAGTAAGTCTCATTATTGATGAGCCACACGGTTGAAATAAAAACATTACAGCCTGCTGTTTTTTTTGTTGAAACCGCTTGGGTTGGCTGGCTTCAAACAGGTAGAATTTTTCTGAATAGTTGCTCTTAAACCGCTATTGGGTCATAGTCTGTTGGTGCATGGAGCCGTCTAACTCTCAGCCTGTCTATCTGCCTCTTACAGAGTTAGCTAGTGTCTGGCAAAGCCCCCCTGATTTGGATGCTGACCCTGTGATTCGGGCTAGTCAGTACTTCCAGGTTATGCGCCAACTGGCCCCGCAAGCTGACTGGATAGCGATGGCTAATGCTGAAGACCAGTACCTGGCTGTTATGACCTGGGTGGGCGGTCATATTCATCATCTAAATCAGCAGCTTGCGGCCATTTTGGTTGATTTACTGAATTGTTTTCAACCCCAGGCTAGACCAACCGTGCAGGTGTTTGCTGCTCCTATTGCTCCCAAAGTAGGGCTAGACGGATTTTGCAACCTGCATACCCAGCCCATCACCCTGGTGATTGATCCCAGTCGGGTAATACAGGCCGACTGGCCGCATTTGGTTGCCCATGAACTCGCCCACGCAGTAGCCCTCACAGCCGGCCACGATGCTAGGTTTTACCAGGCATTGTCTTACCTGTGCCTGGCCCAAGATTTGCCCCAGCCCCCTCCAGCTAGCCTGGATAGCAGCATTCTCAGGTACTGGCCACCCTGTCGCCTGCTCCCCCAACCCAACCGATTTTGGTTGGGAGAAGGCTGGCTAGTGGCTCCTAACCCGTTCCCGCCCCTGCTCTAGTCTGACCATTGGATGGGAGAATAGCCATGACCTCCTATTGATAACGCTATGAAACGCTTATTCGTCATCTTGGGGATGGCTGTCATGTTCTGGTGGATGGGATGTAACCCGGCGATGGCTGCTATCCCTGAAGATGTACAAAAACTGCTGGAAACTAACGAATGCCCGGTCTGCATCTTAAACGAAGCCAACCTAGAGGGAGCTTATTTACACAGCGCTAATCTTAAAATTGCAGTTTTGATGAAGGCCAATTTAGCTGGGGCTGACCTCAGTGAGGCCAACCTGATATTGAGCGATTTGGAACAGGCTAATTTAACTGGTGCCAGCCTGGCCCAAGCGCGCATGAACGGGGCCAATCTCTTGAATGCCAAGTTAGCCAACGCCAACTTATCAGGCGCTGAAATGACCCAAGCCAACCTGGAAAATGCTGATTTGTCAGGAGCTAATCTCGAAGGTGCGGTAATGCTCAGCGTTACTTTAGGAACGGCCAATTTGAAGGAAGCGAATCTGCGCGGAGCGAATCTGCGCGGGGTTAACCGCAGTCAGGTTTTGTTTTGTAACACCATCATGCCCGATGGTGCTGTTGAAAATCGCGACTGTGCTAAGTAGTTACGATTGAAGCTACGGCTAACCACTCAGCCCAGTTAATTAGCCAGAACCCCGGTCACTCTAGTTGATAGGCTGGGGGTCCTGGCCGTAGGCTTGCCAGGCTAAATCTACTAATCCATTCACAATCGCAGCGGCTACTACCGCACTCCCCTTACGGCCCTCAATGCGAACGTGGGGAATAAGCGTGTTCTGCAACTGCTCTTTAAGGGTAATGGTATTCAGAAAACCAGCTGGGGTGCCTATAACCAGAGCTGGGCGGACTTTTTGAGCTTCTATTAGATCCACTAACGTTGCCAGCGCCACCTCCGAGTCGCCAATTACAAAAATTCCCTCTGGGTAACGCTGGGCCAGGGTTTCTATGCCCCAAGCCGTTTGGCTTTTACCCTTTTGAGGCCGGGTTAGCGCATCCATGCCGCAATAGACCGGGTTGGCAAAGGTGGTCTGAATAGCCGGGGTAATACCAACCTGAACCATTGGCACATCCACCACGATGGTAGTGCGGGCGGCTAGAGCCGCGGCTCCTGACTGTAGCGCCTGATCTGAAAAGTGAATATGAGTGGCGTAGTCAAAATCAGCAGTTGCATAAATGACCCGGCGCACAATTTCGTACTCCGCTGGTGAAAACCCGTGATCACCAATTTCGTTGTCGATAATCCTTAGGCTCTCAGCATCGGTGACGTGCCATTCCATAGCAGGCGGAAGAATGAGGGTATACGAGCTTTATTGGGCTCAGTTTAGCCAGGTCTGGGTCTCAGCGCAACTGGGCTAGGATACCTCAATATGTCCGGCAAACGTTCTAATTGCCGTCTCCACCCAGTTGAAAATAGTTTTTTCGAGAACCCCACCCCTGCTTCGTTTCTGCCCTTTGCTAGATGCGACGATCGCTCAAGTGATGGGGTTTGAGCCTAAAATAAAGCGGTATTGTCTAGGTTATTTGGGTGAGTGACCTTAGTGCCCCATCGCTCCTGAACGGGGCTGGTCGCTCAATCCCGACTTTTTTATGGCACACACAACCTTGTTTCAGCTTTTGCAGCGAGTGGTAGCAAAAGCTCAGTCTATTGATGGCGATTTAGACCAACCCATTTCCTCTTCAGATGTACCTCGCCTATCGCGGCGGCGGCTGTTGCGCTGCTCAACCCTGGCAGTAGGAGCGGCAGTGGCCTATTCTGCTCTTGACTCTGCGGGGCTAAGGAGATTAGCTGACTCTTCCTCAATGCCAACTATTGCGGTAATTGGCGGGGGGATAGCGGGTTTGAATGCGGCCTACCAACTCCAAAAAATGGGGTTGAGGGCTACAGTCTACGAAGCTAAGCCAAGGGTGGGGGGGCGTATTCAGTCTCGCCAGGGGTTAGTGATACCCGGATTGGTGAATGACTTGGGGGCAGCTTTCATCAATTCTGACCATGCCGATATACTGGCTCTGGTAGACGAACTGGGTCTGGAACTCTTTGATCGCCGCACCCTAACCGGGGCTCTGCCCCTGCCAGAGGTGGCCTTCTACTTTGAGGGTCGCCGCTTGGAAGAGGCCGAGCTGGTTGAGGCTCTAACTCCGCTAGCTCAGCAGATTAGCCGGGATGGAGCACGGCTGGAGGCCGATTTTGACCGCTATGCCCCGGCCCTGGATGCCCTTTCTGTAGCGGATTATCTGGATTTACATAGGGATAGAATTGGGCAGCCCTACGTGCGATCGCTGATCACCGCTTCGATCCGCACGGAGTATGGCGTTGAGGCCAATCAGTCTTCTGCCCTACAACTGCTCTACAACCTGCCCAGTGTGCGAAATCATCAGGTCGAAATGCTCCAGGCTGATGAGCTATTTATCGTTAAGGGTGGCACCGAGCAAATTCCCCGCGCCCTGGCTCAGCGCCTGGATGATCAGGTGCGCCTGGGCTGGCGATTGCGGACTTTGGCATCCCAGGGCCAGGGCTTTCAGCTCAGCTTTGACCAGGGCACCATAGAGGCCGACTACGTGATCTTGGCCATGCCCTTTCCGGCCCTGCGTCGGGTTAGTCTTCAGGTAGATTTGCCTGACACACTGCGTCAGTTTATTCAGGAGGGCAACCCTGGCCGCAACGAAAAGCTCTTTGCTGGGTTTGCCCGGCGTCCCTGGCTGCAAGCTAACGGCTTTGCTGGCGCCGCCTGGAGCGACCTGGGCTACAGCGGCGTTTGGGATGACACCCAGCGCCAGCCCGACCAACCCCAGGGCGTGCTGACTTTCTTTTTGGGTGGGCAAGAAGTCGAACAGGCCCAAGCCGCCATTCGTGCCCAGGGGCAGCGGTTTATTGACCAGATGAGTGCCTACCTGCCCGATCTCAAAGCCACGGCTGAGCATCGCTACGCCCGCACCGCCTGGGGACAGGATCCTGACTTTGGTGGCGGCTACACTACCTTTAGCCCAGGGCAGTACACTCGGTTCCGAGCGTTTCTTTACGTTGAGTCGGCCAATCCTAAAGAACGGCAGGCCGTAGAGACAGGCAATCTGCTGTTCGTTGGGGAGCAGTTTAGCGACGCTTACTACGGTTACATGAACGGAGCCGCCCAAACCGGACGATTGGCCGCAGAGCGGATACGGCAGCAGGTGCTGGCTCAGGTTTAACGCCAGCTAGCCCGTAGCTAGCCCGTAGCGCACCTCGTAAAATAAAGTCAGGAGCCTATCATTCTTCAGTGCTAGGGCTGGTCATCTAACTGGGTTTCCTGAACTCGTGGTGGAGGTTCTTTCGCCCGGCGAAACCAACATTCGCCGAGACCAAGAGGCCAAGCTAAAGCTGTACTCTGTCCAGGGAGTTCAGGAATACTGGATTTGCGATCGCCTGGCCCAATCCCTTGAAATCTATCGGCGTCAGAATGCACCACTTAGCTTAGTGGCCACATTATCCGGGGAAGATGTCCTAGAATCTCCCCTGTTACCGGGTTTCTATCTTCCTATCAAGCAGCTTTTCTAGGTTTAACCATGTCAGTTATGACTACACTAACGCCCTGGGTGGTGCGAGATCGCATCTTCACCTGGGGCACCCGCACTTACCTGATGGGAGTGCTCAACGTTACCCCCGACAGTTTCAGCGACGGCGGCCAGTTTGACACTGTGGATCGCGCTGTTGCTCAGGCTCGCTATCTGGTTTACCACGGTACCGACATTCTCGATATTGGTGGGCAGTCCACCCGACCGGGGGCAGGTTCCATTTCCAGAGAAGAGGAATTGCAGCGAGTCATCCCCGTCATTGAAGCTATCCGCGCCGATGCCAACGACACTCTCAGCCAAACCCCTATTTCTGTAGACACGACTCGGTCTGCGGTGGCCCGCGCCGCTGTTCGAGCCGGAGCTGATATTATCAACGACATTTCTGGCGGCACCTACGATCGCGCCATGCTCTCAGCGGTGGCAGATTTGGGCGTACCCATCATCCTTATGCATCTGCGCGGCACCCCCGCCACCATGCAACAGTTCACCGACTACCAGGACTTAATCGGCGAAATTCATGCCTTTCTCCAGCGCCAGATTAAGAATGCTATCGCCGTTGGGGTGGAATCAGAGCGCATCGCCATTGACCCTGGCCTGGGCTTTGCCAAAACCTATCCCCAAAACCTGGACATTCTCAGGAATTTGAACCAGTTCCACGATTTGGGCTGTCCCTTGCTGGTTGGCCCCTCCCGCAAAAGCTTCATTGGTTGGATTTTAGACCAACCCGACCCCCAACAGCGGGTTTGGGGCACTGCTGCGGCCTGCTGTGCGGCCATTGCTGGCGGAGCGGATATTCTCCGCGTCCACGATGGCTCTGAAATGTATGACGTCTGCCGGGTCGCTGATGCAATTTGGCGGCCCCAAAAGCGAGATTGCTAGACCCGCTGACTCTTGGCTTAGCGGTTGGGCTAATCTTACGCAGCTAAAAACAAAAGGCAAAAGAAAACGCCCAGTAACCGCTTAGCTGGAAGGATTACTCTAATCACCCTGCTGTTTGAGACAATTGAACATCTAAAACCCTAAACTTCTCCCCCGTCAGCTCCTAAAGCTTCGCTCAGAGGCGTAAAATACAAACGGCTACGGGCTTAGTGCCTGGTTAAAGCTGGTTTTAACGCTGTTTTGAGAGAATACGAAACATGAGCATGGGACGGTTTAGGCCCCTCTTGGGAATTGTGCTGGCGGTAATTGCAACCTGCTTGGTGGCCTGTGGCGGCCCTGCCGCCAAAATACCCACCACCTACACGCCAGAGATCTTGCAGCAGGTGGAGTTGTACAGCCCGGCGGTGGCTGAGTTGCGCGATCGCTTCCCTGAACTCCAGGGCTACATTCAAAAGCAGGACTGGGTGAATGTACAGAGCTTTATCCACGGGCCAATGGGCGAGCTGCGGGCGCGGGTGAACCGGCTGGCTGCAACCCTGCTGACTAAGGATAAGCCCCAGGCCCAGATGCTGGCGAAGGAACTCTACGTCCACCTGGAGCGTTTAGACGAAGCCGCCACCAACGGCCAGCAGGTGATTGCCGGGCAGGAATATCGCAACGCCCTGGATGACTTTGATAGCTTCCTGAACCTGGTGCCGACCTTTCAATAATCCAAGACTTTGGCACGAGTAGTTATTGTAGGCTGTGGCATAGTTGGGGCGGCCATAGCCTACGAGCTAAGTCTTTGCCCTGGTTTTGAGGTTGTTGTTGTGGATTGGCAACCTCCAGCCAAGGGTTCGACCGGGGCAGCGCTGGGTGTGGCCATGGCGGTGATTAGCCAAAAGGTCAAAGGCCGCAATTGGCACCTGCGGGAAAAAAGCCTACAGCGATATCCAGCCCTGATAGCCGAACTGGAAGCGCTCACTGGCCGCCAAATTCAGCACAACACTCAGGGCATTTTAAACCTTTGCTTTGAGCCAGCAGAACTACCTCGCTGGCAGTCTCTCCAGGCTATCCGCCAACAACAGGGTTACAGACTAGATATTTGGTCACCGGAACAGGTAGCCCAGCGATGTCCCCATCTGAATTTGACAAATACCGTAGCGGGTATCTATTCCCCTGCTGACTTGCAGGTTCACCCTGCTCAACTTACCCAAGCGTTGGTGGCAGCAGCTACGCAGCATGGGGCTAGGTTTCACTTTGGCGAGCCTGTGGTGGAATTTAGCCTGGCGGCGGAATCCACCATGCCCTATTGCCGTGCTGTGTTGACTCCCTCCCAAACCCTAGCGGCTGATTGGGTCGTGCTGGCCGCAGGCTTGGGAACTACGGCACTAACAGAAACCTTGAAGCAATCCACCGCCTTAGGCCCAGTGCTGGGCCAGGGGCTGAGGCTGCACCTGGAACAAGCACTGGGAAATCCTGATTTTCAGCCTGTGATCAACAGCAACGATATCCATCTGGTGCCGTTGGGACAGGGCGACTACTGGGTAGGGGCCACGGTAGAGTTTCCCTCCGAAACAGCTATGGGGGATAGTCTGACTCTGCACCCTGAAACCGAACGGTTGGAGGCGGTTTTACAGGGGGCGATCGCCTACTGTCCCGCCCTGGCTCAGGGCACCATTACAGAGCGCTGGTTTGGCCTGCGTCCCCGTCCCCAAGCCCAGGCTGCCCCAGTGATTAAGCCCTTAGAGGGATACCACAACATCTGGCTGGCCACCGGACACTACCGTAACGGTGTATTGCTAGCTCCAGCCACGGCACTGACCATCCGCGACCAACTGTTGAAAGGATAACCTGGCAGCAAAGAAAGGGGTTGATCGCTGGGCGAGTAGCTACAGGCGCAGTAGCTGCTTTAAGATTTGGGCAACCTGGTAAAGCTGGTTGCCTTGCCGAGTCGAGAGGGTCAATTTGTCAGACCAGTCATAGCAGCGGCTTTGAGGATCTAGTTTGACAAATAGATAGTCTTCCCCGGTGGTGATGAGTCCAAATACGGCTTCACGATTCGGGCTACCCATCATGTAAGCCAGCGTTTGCGGGAGCGCTTGCATGACGCTAAAGCCATAGCGCTTGGTCTCTAGAACAATTAGCCAAACTTGGTCATTTAAGATCAGCACGTCAATCAGACCATCTAGGATGCGATCGCCATCTTCAATTTCAATCCTGATGTATTTCTCCCCTTTCACCCAGTAGGGCGGGTCGTATAGGCCCAGGAGTTCTAGCAGCGGGGCCACGATGATTAGGCTTACGGTACTTTCGGTGATGGCACCACCAGCCTGATAGTGGCGATAGCGCTCCCGCAACCGATCCAGCACAGCGCATTCGGAGGTAGTCAAGTCTGGCAAATTGCTGCGCCATTCCCCAAAAAAATCTAAGTTATCGACTGGGCTGAGGCCAAAGGCCGTATGGACTTCCTCTAGATTAGTGATGGCTCTCGTGATGCCAAGGGTTGCAGCCATAGTAACCTGACTCTAGTAACAAATAAATTCTTGGATTCTTTATAGTAGTCAGGTTCACTGCTGGCCAGGAGTGGTTTCTAATAGAATTTGCTGCCAAGAGTTTGGGCTGCGCTGGCTGACATAGAGTGCTTCAACACCTCCGACCTTACCCTTGGCATTGTAGTCGAGAATAATGCCGTCTCGTATTTCTTCTGATTCTACGATTAGCGTATCGTCTAGACGCAGGTATAAAGCATCGTCTTCTTGATGGACTACTAGCTTCATTTTACTCTCCGGCCAAAAAAGACAGTGACAATGCGTTGAAGATTTGCAGTTGGATTGACAATTACCTGCAGCCACCGATTGCCAAAATCAGGTATTTGCTTGAGATAGTGGGTATTGCCGTAATTATCAGCCAGTGGCAGCCGCCTCTGCGGTGTAAAAAGGGCTGCATCTGCCTAGGAAAGCTCAATAGCACGATCTTGCATTTGGTAGCGAGTATGCTCGCTAAGTTCAAATCCCTCTGTCATTACGGCTTGCTTTCCTGCTTGGCAGGAGCTTACACCTCCAATCGACAGCGATCGCACCGCCCATGCACCGTAACCTCGTAACCCTCAACCTGCCAGCGAGAACTAAGGCTGCTGATATCAATACGAGCCAGCGCCTCCCAGGGAATATCAGCAATTGCACCACAAGATTGGCAGCGAAAATGGTGGTGGGGAACCACATTAGCATCGTAGCGGCGCACCCCATCTTCCAGCAGCACCTCGCGCACCAGGTTTACTTCTCGGAGGGCCTGAAGCGAACTGTAGACCGTTGCTTGGGAGGAGGTGGGGGCCGTTTCATTAAGGTCGTTAAGAATGTCTTCTGCGGTGGGATGGTCGTAGCGGCTGAGTAAATTGGCATACACCGCAAACCGTTGGGGCGTTACCCGTAGCCCCTTAGACTTAAGAAGTTTAACAATTGCCTCAGTTTGCTGCTGCATAGCGGCCTGCCCAAAGCCTTCCCACCCAAAAACCACAGAGTGATAATCTACTCTTAACACAGTAACACGTTTACCTAAAACCAAGAGTGGTTTAAGATGCGGTCAGGAAAATAAGTTGTTATACTTATTGATCAATTCCTAACTCGGAATTACTCTGAGTTAGAAGGTAAAGCTGGAAACGCAGTCGTTAATGTTGAACTTGAGAGGTAATTATGGCTGTTATTGAACGTGTGCCTGATGTTGTATTCAAAACCCGCGTGCGGGATGAGTCGGTAGGTGGCCCCAACCCCTACCGCTGGCAAGACCTCACCGCCCAAGACATCTTTGGTGGCAAGAAAGTTGTAGTTTTCTCCCTACCTGGTGCGTTTACTCCCACCTGCTCCTCTAACCATTTGCCCCGCTACGAAGAACTCTACGATGAGTTCAAGGCGCTAGGCGTTGACCAAATCGTTTGTGTTTCGGTTAACGATGCCTTCGTGATGTTCCAGTGGGGCCAAAAGATTGGTGCGAAGAACGTCTTCCTGCTGCCTGATGGCAACGGCGAATTCACTCGCAAGATGGGCATGCTGGTTGACAAGTCTAACCTGGGCTTTGGGCTGCGCTCCTGGCGCTATTCCATGCTGGTAAACGATGGCAAGATTGAGAAAATCTTTGTTGAGCCTGACTTTGCCGACAACTGCCCCACCGACCCCTTTGAGGTTTCCGATGCTGATACCATGCTGGCTTACCTCAAAGGTGCCGAGCCCAGCGGCGTGTCTGAGCCTCGCTTGGCCTTTGTAGGTTAAGAGTTCTGCCTGAGCAGTTGGACATGAGGAGATCAGGAGCTAGAAGCCTCTGATCTCCTGACTTCTGATCTCCTAACTCCTAACTCCTGACTGCTCTCTTAGAACCGAAACACTAAGCCTAACCTGAGGAAGAACCCGCTCAGGCTCAGATCTCCAGTATCCTGAGTAATCACCCCAGTGCCAGAGTTATCCACAAAACGGGCAGTGTCAGAGGCATTGAACCACTGTTGGAATTCGTAGCCTGCTGCTACGTCAAAGCTGAGATTTTCATTCAGCTGGGGTTGCCATTGAAGGCCAGCTACAAGCTCCATCACAGGGATGACGCGATCGCTGGCGGTTCGGTTCAAGCTCACAATTAGGTCGCTACCATTGTTGTTTGTCTCCTGCTGGCGGGTACTGATGTCAGAGATTAGCAGTGACCCAGCCGCACGACCAAACAGGCTGATATCGCTACCTAAATCCAGCGCTACCTCGCCCCCAACTCTGAAGCCAACGCCTGACAACGAGCGACGGATGTTGACCGTTCCATTGGTAAAGTCCTGGCCATCATAGAAGACGTTATTGGCCTGGTTAATGTTAGCAAACCGTACTCCACCAAATAGTTGAGTATGCAGGCTTCCGGCCCCAGGCAGGTGATAGGCAACTTCTACATCCGTCACGTCATAGGTTAGCGTTAGGCTGGAACTAGCCCTATCCGCGTTTTCATTCTGTACTGGAGCAGCTAGCGTAGCGAGAAGAAAGCCATTAACGGGCCGTTCCACGGCGCTACTGCCAGAGCTGTCGAGGGTAGTGTAGGTTGCACCAACCGTCACCGGGCTATTGGGAATGTGGTATCTCAGCTTGAACCGAGCGCCTACCCGCTGGTCGTAGTCTGGAGCAGCCACATCTCCTCCGGTAAACAAGGCTTGCCCCGGATCGACAATAGCGTAGTCTTGCAAAATGCTAGTGCGGGGCCTGAAGATAATGGCTTCTGCACTAAAGGAAACGCCCTGCAAATCGGAGTTAGGAGCTTCAGTTGCAGCCGTCGTAGTGTCTACATCGGCAGGCTCAACGGCCTGTTGCTCAATCTGCTGCCGGAGGACTTCAATCTCTTGCTCTAAGGATTGCTGGCGCAGTTCAAGATCTTGTAAGCGCTGTTGCAGAGTTGCTTCGGTAGGGCTAGAAACATCGGGCAACTGGGCATAGTTCTGGGTTAACTGACTTTCTACTGGCCGTGGTGACGCAATCAGCGAAGTCACGGCATCCGTGGCGGTCGTTGTTGTAGAAACTGTGGTGGCACTGGCTGGGCTGGGCCAGTCAGTCACGGCATAGGCGTTAGACACAGGCACAACAGCCATTGCACCCATGACGACACTAAACATCACGTTATTCAAGGCGGGGCTCCTTGCTAGGTGGGTTCTCAGCTCAACAACGGTTTGCGCGGAAAGTTCGTTGTTTATACTGAAGCTGGCAAGTTATTTTTCCCTAGCTTCATGGCAAAGCAACAGTCAGCTAGCAAGACGTTGACTCTACCCTGGCCATCCTGGGTGCTAATGGTGGCGGCCTACATGACCTACGGCGGTTTTTTGCATCAACGCGGTATGTCAAACTTGGGTTGGGCTTTGAGTGCAGTCTTTGCTCTGATATTGGCCACCGTGACGACTATTGGCTGGAAGCAGTGCCGCCGATTTATCTTGCTTGGTTTTCAGTCTGATTTGGGATATTTTTTGATGGCCCTGGCACTGGCTTCAATGGCTGTAGCGGCGGTTACACAGTTTCATATGTTTGCCTCTATAGCGCTGTTGGTAGCCGTTTCGCTGCTGGCTAGGGTGGATATGGTGGTTGCCAACTTCGCCAATGGAGTGGCCTTTTTAATTATGGTTTTCCTGTCTTTGCTGGGCCTAGGGCTTTCCTGGGTGCCTCAAATGCTCAGCGATTCATCGCATTCCCCCGCTGGCAGCGGCGATCCAGTCCAGCACCAGCGGGTTGACTAACTCCGGCGCTTCATCCTGGGGGCAGTGGCCAACACCTTCCAGTTCTACCATCGCTTGCACGGTAGAAAATTGAGCCAGGTTACGCCCCATAGCCACAGGCTCCCAGGGGTCATCCTGTCCCCAAATAATCCACACTGGGCAGGCCAGGTTTGGTAGCAAATCTTCGGGTAATGGCCCCTGGGAGTAGCGCACAAAGGCCAAAAAGACATCGGCGGCTCCAGTGGTTTGGGCTGGAGTCAGAATGGCTTCAATTAGCTCATCGGTGACTGCTTCGCGGCGACGGTAAGCCTGGTTTAGCAAGTTGCGAATGACCTGGGGGCGAGCAATGCGGCTAAAAAAGAAACGTCCCAAGGCCGGATAGCTCAATAACTGTTGCATTAACGGCGTGCTCATTCGCTGATGCCAGGGAATTTCAGCCCGGCGGCGCTCGTGGAGCAAGCGCAGCGAACAGTTAAGCATAACCAGGCCGCGTACCCAGTCGGGGCTAGCCACGGCAGCTTGCATTCCTACAACACAACCAATGGAATTAGCCACCAGGTATGCCGGTTGCCCAATCACCTCTCGGCAAAAGTCTGTAATTTGTTGGCTCCAGGTTTCAAAGGTGTAGGTGAAAGTATCACCAGGAGCAGGCTTGTCAGACAGGCCAAACCCAATCAGGTCAACAGCAAAAGCCCGATAATGCTGCCCATATACCGGCAGGTTCTTTCGCCAGTGGTCGCTAGAGGCCCCAAACCCATGAATGCAGAGCACTGGTATTCCAGTTTCCCCCGCTTGCTGGTAGCGGATGGCAAACCCGCGCCACTGCCAGGTCTTGGTTTGGGGTACAGCGAGAACTAAGGTCACGGCAAAAGCTGAGGAAAGGAGCGTTACTTCATATAAGTTAACACTTGCCGCCAAGCCCTGGCTAATAGAAGCCGGGTTTCTAAGTAAGAATCCCAGGTTGCACTGAACATCCTGCTAGAAACCCAGTTTTTAATCTTACTTAACGCACCAGGTTGGTATGATGTGCGCTTTGCAAGCTTTCCGCCAGCTTGCGCACAACGGCTACCATTGCCAGCGGATTGTCTAGCTTATTCACAGCGGAACCAACCCCAATGCCAGAGGCACCAGCCGCGATCGCCAGCGGAGCCGTCACATCCGACAAACCCGACGCACACAGCACTGGCACGCTGACCACTTTGGAGATTTCATAGGCCGCGGCCAGGGTGGGAGCCGCTTTCTCAATCAATCCCAAGGTACCTGCGTGGGTGGGTCGGCTAGCCGTGCCCCCCTCAGTTTGAATGATGTCTGCCCCAGCCGCAACTAGGGCTTCAGCCAGAGCCACCTGCTCATCCAGTGCCAGAATGTGAGGCACCGTCACCGATAGGGGAATGTTGGGCAGCAGGGCGCGAGTACGGTGAGTAAGGTCTAGCACTTCCGGCCCTTCAAAGCGGCGCCCTTGGGCATAAAAGGCATCAAAATTGCCGATTTCAATTAGATCTGCCCCAGCTGCAACAGGAGCCAGAAATGCTTCTGGTTCCACCGCAGACACACAAATGGGCCGGGTAGTTTCGGCTTTGGCCAGACGCACCAAATCCGCATCAGCCGCGATGTCTATCAGGGTAGCGCCACCTTCGTCAGCCGCCTTGACCACCGCCACTACGCGAGCCGGGTCAAAGTTGGTTAGCCCGCTAATGATTTTGAGGGCTGTACGGTTGGCAAATGCCTGTTTCAAGTCAGAACGCATAGGGAATACTCTCAAACGCTAGGTTCAATCTGCAATATTGTCGCATTCGAGACGGTGTTGTGGTTGAGTGGAGGGGGTTTGGGTTTTGAATTTTGAATTTTGGGGCTCTGCTTTCCTCGTTCTTTATTCTTTCTACTGGGTTACTCCTCGCAGAACAGCTTCCCCGTTGACAAACTCTAGGCCATCCAGGGTAAGGCCCACTTCTGGCAGAGTTAGATTAATGACCTCATTGAGTTGGGCTGGATCAATACCGGTAAGCCTCGCGACATCTGTGACTGTGAGGTTGAGGCGCCCAACCTGAATGCGCGTGTCATCGCTCAACACCAGGCGGCCATTCTCGATGCGGGGGCTGCCTTCAATGCCCAGATAGAGGGGGCGATCACCCAACATCGGCACTGTTGCTAACGCCTGCTGTACCGCCTGCTGAGCCTGGGGCGGCAGGTTTTCCGTCGGTAGGTCGGCAGGGCTAATGACCAGACCACCCCGGACGCGATTTCCCTCCACCGTAGCGCTGACGCTCTCAGCCACCTGCAAAAGGGCCGCTGTCTGGGGCGACTGAGCCAACCCTTCAACCACTAGCTGGTTTAGTTCAGCCTCAGACAACACAATTTCAACCCGGTTGCCATCGTAGCGAACGCCCTCGCCAGTAGCCAATTTGGTTTGCAGCAGACTACCGCTGCCGCGACTGAGGCTGTTAACCAGGTGAGTATCTGCTTTGCTGGGGGTGTGCCAGGTTGGTACCGCCGTGGCCCGCTGCCAGTAGTAAGCCGCCCCAGCCCCAGCGCCTGCCGCTAGACCAACTACCACCAACAAACCCAGCCCAAAAACCTGCTTAGCTCCCATTATCCTTTCTCCCTGGGCAACGGCCTAACCAGGCCGTGCCCCAATCTGTAAATGATGCGCCTATTCTAACTGGCTATACCAGATCCCTACTCATAGGCCCGACTCAGCCTCAGCCGCCCATCCGATAACCAATACCACCCGGCCCCCAGAAGCTTCTAGCGCAGCCGAGCTAATCGTTCCAGTGTCAACCTGCATTCATCAACCCTAACGATGAACTGTTGCAGTTCAGAAATCGGCTGCGTCATGTTGCGGATCAAGACTGAGGCGCTTTAGTGAATTTGTCGCCGCTACAGATCTGAAGACGTTAAAAAGCGTCCAGATCTAGCGCCTTAGAGCCGCCTTGCTCAATCAAGGCTAAGATTTTACCTAGCTGTGACCAGATTAATAATCCACTAAGCAGCGTAAGTGGAATTCCCATAGCGTAGGCAACTTTACCCGAAAAGCCAAATAGCTGAATGCCAGACGCCAGAAAAACGCAAACCCCGGCGCAAATACCAAGAAAGGGAATTTGCAGTTTTGGCCCTCGTAAACTCGCCAGGATGCGCGTTGAACGTTTGAGGTTCCATTCCTTGACAGACTGTTGCAAAGCCGTGCTGAAAGCATAGCCAGAGGTAACTGCGGCTAAAAAACCGGCCAGCATTAAAACGTAAGGAGGTTGGGGATACACGGGATTAATAAGAATGAGAGAGTTTTTATTTTTCTTAAACGATTATAGGGGAGCGCCCTGCCCTAATTTCACTCTGGCCCGTTAGTTTGCCAAGGTAAGCGCAATAGATTCCAGGTGACAGGCCCCGACCCCTGACCCCTGCTACCCGCTACTCGCCACCTAATCAAACACTATCAAACGCTAGGTACTGGCTTGTAAGACTTGACGAATTTCGCCAACGACAGGCACCAATTGCTCGGCCTGGGTGAGCGAATAGTCGGCCAGGGCTTCCCAGGCGGCCCCTAGTACCCGGTTCACAGTAATGTCGTCTTTTACTAAAGCCCAGAGGCGCTGCACTTCTTCCGTATGGAGGCGATTGTCTTCTGTTAGCGCCAGCAAAATCATGCGCCGCAGATAGTTGCCTTCCTCCGACATTAGATAGCGAATGCCAAGCCCAGCGGTGGGTAACACATCGAAGCTGGAGTCGTTGCGGGCAATGGTGAGCATATTTTCTAAACGCTGCCATTGCAGTTGTCCATCCTTGAACAGTACCTCCAGCAGCCTCTGCCGCAGGGCGGGGGTTTCTCCTAAAAGCAGGCGGCGCGCTACATAGGGATAGGCCACATCCACGATTTTAAAGTCAGGATTGAGGCTAAGCGCCAGTCCTTCTTGAGTCACCAGAGAACGAATAATCAACGCAAACTTGGCAGGTACCCGAAAGGGATACTCGTACATCAATTCTGAAAACTGGTCGGTGACGGTTTTGAAGTTAAAATCCTTCACCTTAGACCCCAGAGCATCTCCCAGGACTCGCTCCAGGGCCGGGATAATTGGTCCCAAATCAGTTTCAGAGGTGAGAAAGCCAAGCCTAACAAAGTCCTCACTGAGGCGGGCATAATCCTGGTTAATTAGATGAACCACTGCATCCACCAAAGTCTCTTTAGTGGTTTGATCAAGCTGATCCATCATGCCGAAGTCGATATAAGCCATGCGGCCATCAGGCATGGCAAACAGGTTGCCGGGGTGAGGGTCGGCGTGGAAAAAGCCAAATTCCAGTAGCTGCCTAAGCCCGGAGGTAACACCAATTTCGATCAGGCGATCGTGATCCAAGTTAGCCGCTGCAATGCTGCCAATATCGGTTAGCTTATAGCCCTCAATCCACTCCAGAGTGAGCACCCGGTGACTGCTATAGGGCCAGTAGATGGCTGGCACTTTGACGGTTGGATCGTGCTTGAAATTATCTGCAAATCGCTCGGCATTGCGACCTTCGTTGAGGTAGTCAATTTCCTCAAATAGCTTGGTGCCAAACTCATCCACGATCATCGTCAGGTCGTGCCCCAGGTTAAGGGGTAAAAAGCGACCTAGCCAGGTCGAGGCCCAGCGCATTAAATAAAGATCTCGGCTCAAAATGGGGCGTAGGTTGGGGCGTTGCACTTTAACCGCCACCTCTTCGCCAGAAAACAGTCGGGCTCGATAAACCTGACCCAGACTGGCCGCCGCAACCGGAACCGGCGATATCACACCGAAGATTTCCTCTGGGGCGTAGTTCAGTTCGGCTTCGATAATAGCCCGCGCCTCTGAGGTAGGAAAGGGGGGTAACTGATCTTGAAGCTTGATAAGCTCCTCTAAAAAGTCTTTACGGATTAAATCTGGCCGGGTCGAGAGAGCTTGCCCTACCTTAATGAAGGTTGGCCCCAAATTAGTGAGCACCTGCCGGAGTTGCACTGCCCGCTGAGGCTGGTTTTGTGCTTCGCGCTTGAACCAGCGGTCAAGCTGCAACCCTAGGGCAAAGCTGCCCAACCACCACACAATTTGCAAAATTCGCCAGCCCAACGTCCAAAACCGCCAGCGATAGTAGCGGGAAATTAAAGCGGCATCGTAGGCCCATAAAGAACTTGGATTTGCACCTGTCACAGTACTACTGCCTCTCATCCAGGGGGTTAGGAGAATTCAGGCCAAGGCTAAGCCAGCACCGCTTCATAAAAATGCTCAGCGTCCGCTTACTCCAGTATGGGCTTGATTATCTCCAGTTAATTACAGTATAGAAAACTACAAACAACTTTAGATTAAAACGGCAAATTATTACGTTTAGTTAACTCATTCCTCTTATTGAGAAAAGTCAATGTTCCTGAGTCAGGCGATGGGGTCGTCATGGCAGAATCAGATTAGCCAATTACTAGGTTGGGCGTCTAGCAATACTGAGCGGCCTTGACTCCAACGCTAGCCAGGGCTTGTTTGAGGGTGTTAACCACCGTCTCTTGTTGAGCTAGGCCCAATTCAGGAAACATAGGCAGTGACAACACTTGATGAGCGGCTGTTTCGGCGGCAGGTAGGTCTCCGGGTTGATAACCCAGATAGCGATATACTGGCTGCAAATGCAGCGGCAGCGGGTAATACACCATACAAATGACCCCGGCTTCACGCATTAACTGCTGTACGTGATGGCGCTCTTGCCCTTCAGCCGTGGCCTGAGACAGGCGCACCGTGTACTGGTTCCATACAGCCTTGCCAAAGCTGGGAGCCTGAGGCAGGATTATCTCTTCCAGAGGGGCCATCAATTGCTGATAGCGTTGCACTACTGCGGTTCGCTGCTGGTTCCACTGGTTTAGATAGCGCAGCTTAATAGCCAAAATAGCCGCCTGCAAAGAATCTAACCGACTGTTGACTCCAATTGCCTCATGGTGATACTTGACCCGGCTGCCGTGCTCTCGCAGCATGGTCATGGTGGCCGCCAGTTCAGCGTCCTGGGTGGTAATGGCCCCGCCATCGCCGCAGCCACCCAGATTTTTGGTAGGAAAAAAGCTAAAACAGCCTACATGGCCCAGACTACCCACTGGCCGCCCTTGCCATTCTGCCCCGGTAGCCTGGGCGCAGTCTTCGATCACCATCAGGTTGTAGCGGGTAGCCAGGTCAAGAACTGGCCCCATGTCTACCGGGCGGCCAAATAAATGCACGGGCACGATGGCGCGGGTGCGATCGCTAATGGCCGCCTCAATTTTGGTTAGATCGAGATTAAAGGTAGCCAGGTCAATATCTACAAACACCGGGGTAGCCCCAACGGCGCTGATGGTTTCAGCGGTGGCAATAAATGTAAATGGAGAGGTAATTACCTCGTCTCCAGGGCCAATATCAAAGGCTCGCAGGGCTAGATACAAAGCATCGGTGCCTGAGTTGCACACCACACAATGATCCGTGCCGACGTACTGGCCAAAGGCATCAGCAAAGGACTGCACCACTGGCCCATTGATGTACTGGCCAGAAGCCAACACCTCAGTTACAGCCGCATTCACTTCAGTTTGAATTGTCTTAAACTGCTCCGTCAGGTCAACAGGAGGAATCACAGTCACTCACTCACACTCACGCAATCAGATAGGCTTAGTGTACCTTACCCTTGGTTTCGCAACTGATGGCTTGGGCCAGTGCTGAGCCTGGCTCAAAGGTTGGCTGGTCAAACTGAAAAAGTCAGTCGTACCTTTGTCCTATACTGGGCATAATGGCCGCTAGCGCTCTCAGCATGCCCTTGTTACCTCCCGACGCCAATTCTAATCCCGCCCCAATTATTGATGAGCCAACTCGGTGGATGACCCGATGTCTGGAACTGGCCCGTCAAGCCGCAGGCCAAACCGCACCAAACCCAATGGTTGGTTCAGTAATTGTGAAACAAGGGCGCGTGGTGGGGGAGGGCTTTCATCCCGGCGCGGGTCATCCTCATGCTGAAGTATTTGCCCTCCGGCAGGCTGGGGCTGAGGCCCAAGATGCCACTCTCTACGTGAATCTAGAGCCATGTAACCATACCGGTCGCACGCCTCCCTGCACCGAAGCGATTATCCAGGCCGGGGTAACGCGAGTAGTGGCTGGTATGGTAGACCCCGATCCACGAGTATCGGGTAGCGGCATTAAGCGATTGCGTCAGGCGGGCATTGAAGTAATGGTAGGAGTTGAAGAAGAGGCTTGCCAGCGCCTTAATGAAGGATTTGTTTACCGCATCCTGCGCCAGCGCCCCCTGGGTTTGCTCAAATTTGCTATGACGCTGGATGGCAAAATTGCTACCTCTACCGGCCATAGCCAGTGGGTAACTGGCGACCTAGCCAGAACTGAGGTGCATCGGCTACGGGCCACCTGCGATGCTGTGGTAGTGGGCGGCAACACAGTACGTTGCGATAATCCCCAACTGACCAGCCACGGGCATGGCCATAATCCCGCCCGCATAGTTATGAGCCGCCAACTCAATCTCCCCTTGCACGCTAACCTTTGGCAAATTCAAATTGCGCCTACTCTGGTTTTTACTAGCTTAGAAGCCCCAGCAGACCAGGCAGAGGCGCTTATGCAGACAGGCGTGGAGGTAATCCGCTTGGTCAATCTAACGCCGCAAGCCGTTACCCAGCAACTCTATGACCGCGGCCACGCGATGGTGCTGTGGGAATGCGGCGGCACCTTGGCGGCCCAGGCATTCCAAGAGCAGATTATTGATAAGATTTGGGCCTTTGTTGCCCCTAAGCTGGTGGGGGGGCAAACTGCCCCAACTCCCGTAGGCGACCTGGGGATCGCCCATATGTTCAACGCTATTCCTCTAGAGCGCCTGACTTACCGCTCAATTGGCACCGACTTATTGATTGAGGGCTACGTCAAATATTCCTAACCAAGCCATGTTGAGTTGGAATCAAGGATCATTCAACAGAAAATAGCCCCATAGCGAAATGCAGAAGAATGAATAAAAAGCTTGCCACGCCAGAGATTCATTCTTCTGCAATGTCCTAACCTGCTTACAGCTATAGAGCTAATCCCCTCCCAAGAAGGGACAATAACGCTAAGGCTGAGGATATACCTTGACTAAAGGTGGCAACTCGTAGCTCAGGGTTCGCTGCCGCATAAACGTATCAAGCATCAGCCGCATCTCTTCCTTCCCTCGAAAGGTATCAAGCCGCTGGCGCACTTCACCAGCCTCGATAAAGAGCAAGGTCGGTAAAGTAGACAGGCGATAGGTATTAGCCAACCGCAAATTTTCATCAGCATTGACGCTAACTATACGGACTTGACCATCCCACTCAGCCTGAAAATGGTTCAGCAGTGGGGTAATCATCTTACAGATGCCGCACCAGGGAGCCCAAAAATGGACAATGACCGGTACATCCGAGGCTAAGACAACGGCTTCAAAGGTGGCTTCGCTGACAGAGGTTGACATTGGCAAATTAAAGAACTTGGTTAACAAGGCACTGAGCCTCTAGCGCATCAAGAGCTAGCTCTTGACCACTCAAAATTCAGGCTGAGATTAAAAAGACAGTGCTAATGGGATCATTGTAGAACAGTTGAGAATGGAAGTTAATGCGCAGGATCAATGATTATTCAAGATTTGTAACGAGCTTGAGTTAACCCCTGGACGAGCAGAGCTTGAGCGGCTTCTGGTGGCAGAGGCTGGGCAAAAAAGTAGCCCTGTCCATAGTTGCAGCCCTCTTGCTGAAGTAGCTTGACCTGCCCGAGGGTTTCTACTCCCTCGGCAATTACCTCCAAACCAAGCTTTTGCCCTAGGGTGAGAATGGTATGGATAATTGCTCGATCTTCGTGGCTTTTTTCTAACCGGCCTACGAAAGATTTATCTACCTTGAGGGTGTCCATGGGGAATCGGTGCAGGTAGCTCAGGGATGAATAGCCCGTGCCAAAGTCGTCGATCGCCAGTTTCAAATCCAAAGACTTGAGCTTGAGCATAAGATCGATGGCGGCATCAACATCTCCCATTACCATGCTCTCTGTGATTTCTAGCCGTATGCAGTCGCCCCTGACCTGAGCATCTTGCAGGGCAGATTGAATGTTGTGAACCAAATTCGGCTGAGCCAATTGCCGATTCGATAAATTCACACTCATGGTCAATTGCGAGTACTGGGGAAACCTGTCCTGCCAGCGACGCAGTTGGTAGCAGGCTTCCTGAAAAATCCACTGGCCCAGGGGCATAATTAGGCCGGTTTCCTCAGCGGCAGCAATAAATGCGCCAGGCAATACCAGGCCCTGGTCTTTTTGCTGCCAGCGCACCAGTGCTTCAAAGCCAGAGAGTTCTCCTGTTTGTAGGCAAATAATAGGCTGGTAGTAGAGCAGAAACTCCTGATTATCCAGGGCACTGATTAGATCACTCTCAAGTTTGAGGCGGTTGACGGCCTCTGTCAGCATACCCGCAGCAAAGATCTCAAACCGCGATTTACCCAGGGCCTTAGCTCGATACATGGCGGTGTGAGCATCGCGTAGCAAATCAACCGGTTTAGGCAAAGGCCCGACCTGGCTGATGGCGATTCCCATGCTCAGGGTGCTGGGTAATTTCTGTTCCTGAAGGGTGATGGGTTCCGAAAGCCAGTACTGGAGCGTATCTATGGCCTGCCTGGCCTGATCCCAGCTTAGGGTAGTGAGCAAAAGGGCAAACTCATCCCCACCTACCCGAGCTACCCGAGCGTCGCGGGGCATGTGTTGAGTCAGGCGTTGAGCAATAATGTGTAATACCTGATCACCAGCTCGATGCCCCAGACTTTCATTGATAACCTTAAAGCGGTCAACCCCCATAAAAACTACTATTACGGGCGGTAGAGCGGCATTGGCCAGGTGTTGGCGCAGCGCCGTCTCAATGTTGACAATTAACGCATCTCGGTTGGGCAGCCCTGTCAACGTATCGTGGGTATTGTGATAGAACAGCCGGTAGGCGATTACCACCGCCGTGGTAGCTACCACCCCCGCCATAGGCTCTACGAGAGGCAACCACAGCAGTTGGTTTACAGCTACCCAGCCCGCGATTCCCACTCCCGCCTCCAGCAGCAGGGTAGACCCCAACAGCAGGCTGGGCCACCGCACGAACCAGGCTAAGGTACCTGCCACCAGGCACCAGCTTCCTAACCATAGACCTTCGACCCAGGGCGGTAGAAAATGGTACAAGGCTGGCCGACCCTCTACCAAATCCAACAGTTGACTGACCATTTGGGCATGGATCACCACCCCTGGCATAGTGAATTCTTCCTTCTGACTAAAGCTAAAGGGGGTATAAAAGCGATCCTTTAAGCTAGCGGCCGTGGTACCAATCAACACAACCTGGTCGGTGAACCAGGCTGGATCAAACTGGTGGCTGAGCACCTGGCTCATCGAAAGCTGACGGGTGGGCCATTGGCGACTGTGGTAGCGCAGCAAAATTTGATAACCCCGACTGTCTACAGCCTGGTAGCCACCATCGCCCTGAGAAAGCACTGGGATAGCCATATCGCGGATATAGAGGTGGTGCTCGTCAGCGTGGAGAGGTAGGGGCGGCCCAGGGGTATCGGCTAACACGACCCGCAACCCAAAGGAGTAATAGCTTTGTCGCTGGCCACGAACAAAGAGCAGGTTGCGACGAATTACACCATCGGCATCGACAGGAAAGTCGTTAAAGCCAACCCGCTCAGGTTCTACCGTGGGTGGCGGTGGAATTTCGCTGCTATTGGAAGTTTGGCCCACATTCTTAATCGCAATCAGGTTGTTGGCGGCTAATTGCTCAACCAGCGCCGCCGACCCAGGCGGATGAGCGGTGCTGCGATAAAGGTCTAACCCGACTACGCGGGGCTGGTAAGCCTGAAGGGTGGCCAAGAGAGTCGCCAGTTGCTGGTCTGGTAGTGGCCAGCCGTACTGTCGCAAATCATCTTCAGTAATGCCAATGATGGTCAGGCGAGGGTTTAATCCCTGGTCGGATTGTAGCCTAACCAAATAGTCAAACACAAACAGTTCAGCAGGCTCAAGTATCCCCAGCCCCTTTGTCGCTGTAATGCCCAGAGTAGCGCACAGGCTAGACAACACCACGATTTTGCTACCAATTGTCAGCATCCTGGTTCTTGATTGATGCGAAACATTTGGCAGGACAACTGATCGAAAAATGCGTTTAAGACGGATGAAGGGAGCTTTCACAGTAGTGAAAAAGTAGGATGACAGCGGCGCTTTGAGGTAGTGGCATCCTGGCGAACACCGTGGTTCATACTGCCGTGCATGGCGCTACCGAAAAACGAGGAATCGCAAAACCGGTGAAGCGGGTGCCGTCATTTACCAGGTGTGGTGTAGGACTAAGGTGCCCATCTCCCTAGAGCAAAGTGATACCGCTGTCGTCAATTCTACGGAGAAATCCTAAGTCGCAACCTATCTTCCAAGTCAACTACAACTTGGCATCGATTTATTCAACCCTGTCTGAACCCCTAGGCCCCAAACCGTGAACCCTTATAAATAGGAATAAATTTACACCATAGAGGTTTAGAGCAGAGGCGTTACATCTTCGCCGCACTCATCAGCCAGGTAAGACAGTGCCCGAAACCGCAAGCCTACCAGTTGGTCGTACAGGGGGTTGAGCTTGCACATAGCCGGAATGTGAACCAGCTTTTTCTTAAACAGCACCACATCCCGCTCAAAGGGGCACTGAGAGGGAATGAGCTTGCACACAAACCGGGCTAGGCGCGGGTCGTGCACTTCAAGCTGGTCTAACCACTCGCGGGCGGGTTTGAGAGGGTCGGGCCGACTATCTGAGGTATTGAAGGTCGGCGCAGTTGCTGCCATTGGCGCTGATTCCAGAGAGTACAGGGTAGACCGCACTGAGGAGAGAACGGTGGTTTCAAGTCTCAGCACCTCACAAAACATTTGAAGCTGCTGATCTTCTTCTAGAGAATACACACCATCGGCCAGGGCTACCATCACCGCCATACGCAGAAAATTTTCGGCAGCATCGCGATTGGAACCCAAAGTTGTAGCCAGTTCTTCGGGGGTAACGGGTTCAAAATGGTCAAAGTTGATGCAGGGAGCCAGTTCGTCTTGAGTTATAGCCACAATCAGGGCTTTTTCATCATCGTCAAAGTCGCCATCGGCCCAGGCTAGGGTAAGCAAACCTCGCAACCAGACTTTGATTTGCTCCTGAGTGTAAGGAGAGTCAGTGACGGTAGCCATAGATTGTCCTTCAGGGAGAAGTGAATTGAGAAAAATGAGAGAGGGGCTGGGGGAGAGGGCTAAAACTGGGGTTCTCAAAAAAGAGATGGATAAACAATTGCTCAATGACTTAACTTAATTATCTCTATTGACTTATGACTTATTTATACCGACCCGATTCTAGCGTTGTCCTTATAAAAACCGCAGTGGTGAAGGTTACTTTGTGGTTGGAGTAAGCTAAAGATTTTGCAATCTGGCACTTTTCCTGGCTGTAGCCGCACCTCTCATGGGCCTTATCGCTTCCTTATTGTCTTTTCTTAACCTGAATAGCGTTTGCTAGGTTAGTCCCACATTTCCTTGAGGTGAGTTATGGCTGATTACACGACTGAGGAGCTACAGGCCATTGTTACGGCTCCGATGATGACCGGCCTGGCCGTCGCCATGATTGACATGGGTATCGTGTCTACGGCTATTGAGGCGGCGGCAATGTCCAAAGAAATTGCCGGAGCGGCACAAAAATATCCCACCAACAGCATCATTCAAGCCGCCTTTTCGGAAGAGGCCATGAAAAGTGGCCAGGTTAAGCTCGAAAAGCCCGATATCAAGCCTGAAGATGTGCAGTCTGGGGCCGTGGTGGACAACGCCATCGCCACCGTTAATACAGCTCTGCAGGTGGTAGAAGGCAAAGCTACACCCGAAGAGATTACCCAGTACAAACAATTTATTTACGACTGTGGCCAGGCTGTAGCCGAAGCCGCAGGCAGCGGTTTATTTGGCTCTGGCAACAAAGTCAGCGATAAGGAAGCTGAAGCGTTAGCCCGGTTCAAGACTGCTTTGGGACTGTAGTCCTTGTCAGATGGGGCGTGCTGGAGGCAAAAAACCTATCTTCGGGATGGGCCACTTGGCCTCAGCACACCCTAAAGTAGGCCCATTGGTAGGCCGTGGTGGATAGGCATATTTTTTCGTATTAACAAATATTTTCGGCTTAGCGAAGCCTTATTTTTCCGTGGCATGGTCATTGGTGGTCATTGAATGGCTGTCGTAGATTCATGGCCTGGGTTTGCCCACTTTCCGCTTGTTTTCTTTGGTAAATGGAGACGCTTATGTTTCAAAATGGCTGGTTAAAGCGATTAGCACCGCTGCTAATTTGTCTGGTACTGCTGGTGACGTCCTGCGCCTCGGCACCGTCGAAGTATGATCAGGTGCAAAAAGATACGACGGGCTTCCGGGCTCCGGCAGCCGTAGCCAAGAAGGCTGAAAAAGGCGGCACCTTTAACCAATTCTTTCCGGGTGATCAGGGCGAGTACAACGTGATTCCTTACCAAGAGAAAAAAGGGTTCGCTGAGTACAAGCTGCAAAAAGGGGATAAAACCCTGGCCATGCTAACCATTAACGACACCACCAGCTTGCCCACAGCCGCAGCTAAGTACAACGATGCAACCGAGAAGGTAGTGGGTTACCCATCTGTGGATCAGGGCACTACTGCCACTGGCATTTTGGTGAATGGTCGCTACCAGGTCAAAGTACTGTCTCGCGATCCATCCTTTACCAAGGAAGACCGAGTGAGCTGGCTGCAAAAGTTTGACCTGAAGGGTTTAGCTCAGCTTAAAGGTGCTCCTGTGGCAGCAACGGCCTCTCCTAAGGCGGCATCGGCTCCTAAAGCAGTGACTCAACCCCTTACCCCAGCACCCAACAGTGCTACAGCCCCAACTACGACTAAACCTGCTCCCAAAGTCGGATTCAAACTCCCCAGACTTGAGCTACCTAACCTGTCTCCCACCCTTCAGCCTGCATCCTAGCTGTGACAGGGGCCAGATATCGGTACTCGAAATCCAAAACCTCGAACCTCAAACCCGATCTCAGAACCCATTATTAGAAATAAGGAGTTAATTGTGAGCAAAAAGATATACGAGATTGTGGATCATCTACCCACGGGTGGCTTAACTATACGAGCCTTGAAGACTCTGGATGTGTTTATCCCCGGTCAGTGGAACAACCTGGTGGGCTTCGACAACACTATCAAGACCGTGACTGGCGAGACCGATGAGGCCATGGTGCAGACTATTGGTGAGCGGGCGATCGCTCTCTTCAACGACAAAAGACAGGGCTACCAATCTGCTCTCTGGCTCTACGAAACCGTTGATTCAGCCTCTGGGCTACTGGGAGCAGCCGCGTTAGCCAACCGCATTGGTCAGGACACGTTTCTGGGCTTTCTCAAAAACCTTACTCCCAAGCCCGAAAAAGCTCAAACCATTGACCTGGTCGTGAAGCTGGTAACAGAAGTGGTCGCCTTTTGCAAGATTAGCGGCATTCCTGGCGACAGCCTGGGGGATTTCCTCGCGGCCTTGGGCGACTACAGCAACGAGTCGCTGATGCGGATGACGGCCCTGGTTTCCTTTGATGGCATCATTCCCCTAGGAGCGGACTTTTCGACCCGCGCCCTGAACATGATCAAAGGGATGGGGCCATCGGATTTGGACAACAACCCGACCTTTAAGGGCGTTAGGGACGAAATCCCTGGAGATGATAGCGGCGGAAAACTTGCCTTTATGACCGAAAGCTTTGAATCCACCAAAGGCTGGATGGATAACTTGGTGGCGGATAAAGGCATTACCCAGAGTGGCTTAATTGAAAATCTGGGTGGCTTTATTGAAGGCTCGAAGAGCAAGCTCGACTACCTGGGCGCTTTTCTAGATGTTTCTGTGAAGTACTACGAGCATACCGGCATTCAAACCTTGGCCCGGCGCTTAGTAGAGCGAGCCGTGGCCGAAATTTAGTCAGTTCCTTAAACCCCTCTGGAGTTACTATGAAACCTGCTTTTACCTGGCTCACTCGCCTGACCAGCGCTGTGATGGCTATTCTGCTGGTCTTTTTTGTGACCGTTGCTCCGGCTAACGCCAAATCCCTTCCCTTAGATGAACTGCTAACCACAGCCGGAAAGGACTTTCTGGCTGAAGTGTTAGATGACTATGCTAAGTTCTCTCAGGATGCCCTGAGCAGCAACCTGAAAGATGCTCAAAAGCTTGTCAACGGACTGGCCGAAGACCTGGAGAAGGCGGCTGATCCAGACATCAAAGCCTCACAACGGGCCAAGATTCTCAAAGATGTCAACTCGGCTAAGGCTACCCTGTCTGACTTGGCGCTTACGTTTAAGGGATTAGCCACCGACACCGACACCTTTGACCAAACCCTGGAAACCTCGGTAAAACAATTGCTCGATTTGGTGAAGGGAGATGTGAGAACTCAGCTCAATCAGAACAAAACCACTCTAGAGCAAATTTCTGGAGCAATCGCTGACCTCTCCAACAGTGCCGCCAAAATCAACGAAAACAACTTTGCGGCTGGTTTCGAGGGCTTTGGCCGCAACATCACAGCGCTTAACGAAGCCCTAACTACCGGTGGCCAGTCCATTAAGGCCACCTCAGCCCTATTTAAGGGATAGACGTAGACGACCTGTAAGGTGCGTTGTGGCACTAGCCTAACGCACCGCCGGGGTTTGGCCAACTCCACTAAGGCTTCTAAACGCTCGACTTAGTGTTGCTTTGGCTGGTCTTCTGCCGCCTGACGAGCCGACGAGATTGAAGTGCCGTTAGCGTTAGCATGAAGATTGTCATCGACATGAAAGCTGTCATCCAATCAGATGATGGCTTTCATCTTTAACCGCCCGGCAGATTCTGCCTGACCCAGTGGCGCAGGGTCTGTTCAGCCGCCACTTCATCCTGGCGGGCCTGGGCTAAAAACTCGTACAAAACGGCTTTTTCCACAAACGGAAAGGTGGGGCTGGTTTCGGTCTCGGTATAGGCTCCGTTCTGAAGGATGTAAATTCGCCAAGTGTGGCCGTTGTAACGCCAAAATTCAGGTACACCCAGGGCGGCATAGAGGGTTAATTTATCAATATCAGTGTGGGTAATATCCACTTCCACTACTAAATCGGGGGGTGGGTCTAGCTCAACGTTAACCGTCCGCCCTGCTACCAGAGGCTGATTTTGGATGTAGAACGCATTGTCAGGCTCCGGGCTGCGGTCGAGATCGGCTCGCGCCAAGGTAGTAGAGCGCATGGACTTGATTTTTTGGCCTATTTCAACCACAAGAATGCGAATGAACAAACCAAATAGCTCGGCGGCAAATTCATGGTCTTCTAACGGCATCGTGATTTCTAAACTTCCACGGTCGTAGGTGAGGCGAGCGGCGCGGTTTTCACCCACGGCCTGCAAAATTTGCTGATAGGCCTGCCAGTTGAGATGGTGAAACACCACCCGCTTTTCGCCTACGGGCTGGGGCAAAGTCAATGTTGCCGGAGTAGTGACCATGACATAGCTAGGGGCTATAGCGTTCGTCTTAGTATGATGGCACATCGCCACGATGCAGGGTTATTGCGAATGCTTTGACCGCAATTTTCGAGCCCGACTAGAGAAGAGGTTGGAACCATGAAAATTCAATATTTTCCAAAGACAGACACCTTGTCCATTCGGCTGAATAACATGCCCAGTGCTCCTTTCTATATTTGGCTCTTTAGGGCTACGCAAAAACTTAAAGGCCGTCGCCGAATCTTGCTCAGCGACGGCTATTTACAATAAGCGAATTAGATTTACATCTGAGCCTGATAGGGACGACCCAAGAAATGCAGGGTAACGGGCTGAGTTGCTGTAACAGCAGCGTTATGATGCTTGGCACACCAAGCCACACCCCGGTACTTGCCTACCACTTCTCCATCCTGGGTCTGAACGCTAGGCCACTGGCGAGTATACTCTGCCCCAAGAAAACGTAGTCGCATAGTAAAAATCCTCTTCAAATTGGCTGATTTCAATCGTTGAAGTAACTGATGCCCTACAGGGTTAGGGCAATTATGCCTAACTCACGTTAAGAAGCCCTGATATAAGCATTAAATTGATAAATTTGTTACAGAAACTAAATTCACTTTATGGACAAAACACTCTTTCTCATGGTTGTTGTTGTTTCAAATTACGAGATAATCTCAGGCCATCCACAACGCTCAACTCCCTGCTGAACCAGCCGTTCGTTCCACCTTTTGCCCTTTGCCTTTCCACCCTCCGCCCTCCACCTTGCTATAATCCCCCCTGACGCTGCGTGAGGGAGGCGGGGCGACGTTACCCAGCGACCTGTTGATCTACCGCTACCAGGGTGAGGCCATTCAGCCCAAACGATTAGCGCTAAATGTGACTAATCGAAGCATGGCGGCGGATTTAATCAAAATTTTTCAGGCACAGGTGGGCCACACCCAGGGCGACCTCAATCGGCAACTGCAAGATTTGGAAGGCGAAGATACGAACTACCGCATCCGGCGTGGGTTGGCCCACATTTTGCGCAACAGCTTTGCCACCTTTGAGCAAGTCAGCCCTCTGGAGCCGGTAGAACTGCGGCGGCGGCTGTTTGCAATGGCGGCCCAAGCCGTGCAATCTCCTGACCAGGCTAACCACCACCAGGCCATGCTCAGCCAGCAGCTTAGCCAAGAGCTTGAGCGCGAGATATCCCCTCATGCGATTCGCCAGGGACTTTATGCCGACCTGCCAGATAACCACATTCTGACGGAGTTTGAACCGCCCAGCCCCGATGCCTTGCTGCATCGCTACAACCTGGCCCAAACCCAGGGAGTGTTCTACAAAGCTAGCGACTTGGTCATGCACCTCTACCGCAACGACCCTGGTGAATACAAGCTCATGTTTCGTTACCTGAAGCTGTTTCGCCTGATGACCTACATTGAGGGCGATGCCGATCAGGGCTTTACCATCACCATTGATGGCCCCGCCAGCCTATTCAAAGCCAGCACTCGCTACGGGGTGGATATTGCCAAGCTAATTCCGGCTATTCTTCATGTCAGCCGCTGGCGGTTGACGGCCACTTTGCAAATTAAAGACGGCTACAGCCAGCAGCCCAAACCACGCCAGTTCACCTTGGATAGCGACTGTGGGCTGGTCACTCATTACCCCCCTGGCAAGCCCTACGACAGTATGATTGAAGAATCTTTTGTTAACCGCTGGCCTGTGGATAGCCCCTGGCGTCTGGAGCGCGAGGTAGACCTGGTGCCTATTCCCGGCAGCGTGATGATTCCTGACTTTCGCCTGGTGCATCCTGACGGGCGGGAGTATTTGCTGGAAATTGTTGGCTATTGGCGACCAGAGTATCTGCGCAAAAAGTTTGCCCAGGTGCGCAAGTCTGAGCGCAATAACCTGATTTTGGCTGTGTCGGAACGATTGAACCTGGAGAAGGCCGGTGTCGATATGGCCAAGGTGCCGGCTAGGGTCGTCTGGTTTAAGACTAAGCTTCAACCGAAAGCGATTCTCGATGTCCTAGCGGAAGGTCAATGCTGATGCGCTGATGTTCGGTTTCCAAACGTCGGCGTTAGCGAAGTCAAGATAGGGAGTGAGGTCTTCCCTGTCGTCAAATTTTTGGTCGAAGTTCTTAGCTTTCATAGAACACCACCGCTTCTTTGCGAGATTGTCGAGCTGAAATAATGCGCGTGTTTTGACCCTAATTAACCGACAAAACTTTGACCCCCGGCAGTTAAAACCACGGCTATACCGCCAAAGTCGGCCTCCGCCGACTAGCTTATCCAGTCAGTAACCCGCGCAGGTGGGTTTTGTCTGTGTCGGCGCAGCTTCTAGCCGCCAGCTCTGAGAGTTTTGTCAGTCAACCAGGTTTTGACCTCAGTAGCTGTCTTCTCATCCGTAAATCTTTAGCTTAGAATCAAGCGCTCATCTCTATGGCCGCAATCAAACCAAAGATAATAAATAAAATGCCGCCAAGGGTGGTAACTAAACGCTCAGAAATGCGTCCGGCGATGAGTTTGCCGCAGGCAACGGCGATCGCTGCACAAATAGCATGACCCAGGCTAGCCCCCAGGACTACCCCCACAGGATGGTGAACTGCGGCCAGGGCAATAGTGGCGAGTTGGGTACGATCGCCCCACTCGGCTACAAAGGTGAGGGAAAAGGCTTCCATCACTACGGCACCCCTGGTCCAGGTTTTGACTTTCTGTTCGCGCTGCTCTACGGCTTCTAAAGCTTCGGCTTGCTCGTCTTCTAAATGAGTGGTGCCCGCCATGCGGCTGGCATTGTAGAGCAGTTTCAGCCCAAACCCCAGAAACAGGGCAACAGTCAGCCCCTGGACAATTTGCTGCGGAAAGAGAGTGGCGACTTGCCCAATCAACACGGATAGTACCGTCATTAAAAATAAAGCCGTCGTAACCCCCAAAAACACCCAACGGCGAGGGTGCCGAGTAGCCAGAATAACGCCAATAAAGAATGTCTTATCCCCTAGTTCTGACAGGGTAATTAACAAAAGGGCGGCGGTAAATCCAGCCAGGGGATGCATAGAGGGCTCCATGGTTAAAGTAATAAATTCAGCATAAAGCAGACCTGCCTACAGCCAGCCCGTGAGTTGATAGATACCAGGGCACCAATGTCCCTAATGTGTAAGTAAGGGCGTGGAAGCTTGCCGCGGTAGTAGAGGTCTGAACTAGCAAAGTAAGGAGAATAAACTAATGTCGCTCGGTCAGTAGCTCCCGTATTTCGGCTAGTAGCCCTTCTTGCTCGGCCTGGAGTCGTTCTAACTGGGTGATAATTTCGCTCAGGCGGTTGGGCGGGTCGGCTGGCTGGGAGGATTTAGTCCACTGGTTAACCAACAGGCTGGAGCTGGTAAGAAAGAACCAGCCCCCCAGTTGAAAGGGAAGCCGCACCAGCATCAGCCAAAAGCCCTCGGTAAGGCGGGCAATTGCACTCCACAGCCCAGCAAACAGCAACAGCCCCAGGCCAATCAGAGCTAGCGCCCACAGGGGATGTATGACTAGCCAGGCTACAATAGGATGCTCGCTCAGCCAGCTTTGCCAGGGGCTAATTAGCACCGACTGCAGAGCATCGGTAACAGTATCGGTTAACACGGCCATTTCAGTTCAACCTAATCCCCCGGTGCACGGTTACGCCTCGCTTAGCTTATAGCAATCATGGTTGGGTAGATCGCTATGATAGGCCAACGTTTAGAAGCTTCGGTTGAAGGTGAACTAGAGTAGGCTGCACCTGCTTTAGGTTAAGCCCTGGCTAAAGACGGACTAAATTCTACTAAACCCCAAACAGATGGGGCTAACAGGGTTTAGCTTACTTACTGTACCGTCTGCGTTTTCCTGGGGGGAGGCGCCAGCTTATGACTGCCGAGTTTTCAACACCGACCCAAAAACCTGCACTGTGGCAGCCCAATCGTCGCCGAAGTCGCCAAATAGAGTGGCTGGTGCGAGTTGTTTGCTTCCTGTTTGCGGCCATTTCTATTCTTACGACCTTGGGCATTGTGCTCACGCTGATTTTTGAAACGATTGATTTATTTCTCGACCCATTCTTTCGACAGGCGTTGTGGATTGAGCGTCTGCCGGATTTGCTGCCCAATGCTTCTGAGGCTCAAATTCAGGCTTTGAGCGACCAGATTCAGGACATTGATCCTAAGCAGCTAATTGACCAGGCTGAAACAATTGGGCTGGAACCGCCCAGCCGCATCGCTGGCTTTTTTTATGCCCTCAAGCGATTCTTCACCGATACGCGCTGGACACCACTATTCAAAACGGCTGACTTCGGCATCTTTGTGCTAATCAGTGCAACACTGCTCACCTCTACCATTGCCATGCTGGTGGCCATTCCTTTAGGATTGTTGACTGCGGTTTTTCTCAGCGAATATGCGGCTCCCAGCGTGCGCCAGGTGCTAAAGCCGGTTCTAGAGCTTATCGCTGGGGTGCCTTCGGTGGTGTTTGGGTACTTTGCTCTGCTGACGGTGACGCCCTTTTTACAGGGGTTTATTCCGCCCTTGCAGGGGTTTAATGCCCTCAGTGCAGGCATGGTACTGGGCATTAGCATTACGCCTCTGGTGGCCTCCTTGAGCGAAGATGCCATCAACGCTGTACCCCAAGATCTTCGGCAGGGGGCCTTTGCAATGGGAGCCACTAAGCGTGAAACCATTCAGGCGGTCGTTATTCCAGCCGCCCTGTCCGGAATTGTGGCTTCTATCATCCTGGCGATATCGCGAGCCGTTGGTGAAACCATGATTGTTAGTTTGGCGGCAGGGCAGAACCCCCAGCCCATAGACGGCAGCTTGGGCTTTATTAACCCCTTTATTCCGGTCATGACCATGACAGCCTTTATTGTGCAAGTCAGCTTAGGGGATGCTCCGTTTGGGTCGCTGGCTTACAAAACCATCTTTGCTGTTGGCATGTCTTTGTTTGTGATGACGTTAACGCTAAATATTCTGAGCTACTGGTTTGTTCGTCGCTTTCGGGAGAAATATGAATAATGGCCTCTTCAAACTCAGATTTTTCGCCCTCTCAGCCTGTTGTGGGGCCTGCTGCCTCCTTTGTGGCTAATTTGCCCAAGCGCTACGCTCTAGATCGTCTGTTTCTAGTGGCGGCCTGGGTAGCCATGCTGATCGCCATGGCTGTGCTTGGTTGGCTGTTGCTAGATGTGCTAGACCAGGGGCTAGGACGGCTCAACTGGCAGTTTTTGACCAGTTTCCCCTCCCGCCGCGCCAGCAATGCAGGCATTATTGGGGCATTGGCGGGCACCTTCTGGGTCATGATTATCGTGGCTGTAGTATCCTTCCCTGTTGGGGTAGGAGCTGGTCTATATTTAGAAGAATTCTCTAGCGATAACTGGTTTACTCGCTTCATCGAAATCAACATCAGCAATCTAGCCGGAGTGCCCTCTATCATCTATGGTTTGCTAGGTCTGGCTGCTTTTGTACGGCTGATGGAGCCTATTACCGGGGGGCGCTCTGTGCTAGCGGGTGCCCTAACGCTGGCCCTGCTAGTGCTGCCAATTATCATCGTGGCCACTCGCGAAGCGTTGCGGGCCGTGCCAGACAGTATTCGCATGGCCGGACTAGCTATGGGTGGCACCCGTTGGCAGGTCGTGGCCGCCCATGTAATGCCTGCCGCCATTTCAGGCATCCTAACTGGGGTTATTTTGGCCCTCTCCCGCGCCATTGGCGAAACAGCCCCTTTGATTACCATTGGGGCACTGACCTTTGTGCCCTTTACGCCAGGGTGTACCGAGGAATTTCCTTACTTCAACCCGCTTGACCTGTTGCGCTGCCCAGCCGAGGTGCTTCAAAGTCCCTTTACGGTCATGCCCATTCAAATTTTTAACTGGATTAGTCGCCCCCAACCAGCTTTCCATGAAAACGCCGCCGCTGCCATTATCGTCCTGATGGTGATGCTGGTGATGATGAACAGCCTGGCCATTTGGCTGCGGAATCGGTTTCAGCGACGGCGGGAGTAAAGAAGAGGGTAAGAGAGGTGGATTTTGGATTATGGATTTGTCGCGTATAGGCCAAGCCGTGTGATTTTATGTACAATCGTCAATCCAAAATTGACCTCAGCGTTTCAAAATCCAATTCATATAGGGAATTGGTGCTTTTGCGGGTAAGCGTTCTAGCTGAAACTGAAAGGGTAGCAGTAGCACAATAGTTCTAGCTCCGCGTCCAGTTAAAGGCATAAGCTGAATGACTAAATTAAGAGAGTAAACTCTGGCCGGGGCAGGGAGGCCCAGCATTTTTTCGGTGTCTACCAGGGGTTCGGCAATTTGCAGTATCTGAGTAGCTGGGTCGCGGTTAAAGCTTTCTTCGCTGGTGATGGCTGTACTCAGAAATTGGTTAGGGTTGACGATGCTAACCACCTGGGGCAGAGCTAAATCTAGACGCATACCGGGGGTGTGGCGAATCACCCGGCGGGTTTGATTAGTCATGCGGGTAAAAGAACTGCGATCCCAATCTACAGACACTTGCAGACTCTCAGTTTGGTTTACGACCTGCACGGTCAGAGCTTTAACGGGCTGGAGGGGGTGAGGCCCTTGGGGAAGTACCTGAACCATAATCTGCCCATCCATCTCAGGCGCAGAATCGGCTGGGGTGTTGATTGGTCTTGGCCGGTAGGCGGCAAGCTTAAGCGCCATAACGGGTTTTAGGGGAGGCGTAGCGGCGGCAACCACTTCTCCCATTTCTGGAGGCACGCCTTGCCTAGCTAATTGGTCGGTTACAGAACTGGCTAGCACCTCTGGATTAGGGATTAATATCACCTGGTCTTCCAGTTGTTCTTCCACTGACAGAACCATCTGATAGACCACATAGCCAACGCAGATGAAGTAAACCGTCAGCAGCAAGATATCAAGTTCCATGCCAGCAACCTACCCGACGCACTGTGCTAAGCCCCAGGATAGGCGATTCGGGCAGTAGCGAGACAACTTTAGGCTGGTTGGGGCATTGCCAGATCGCCGGAATAATGCTGACTGGCGGCTGCCGTGGCGCTGCGCTGCTCGACAGCAGCACGCCCCTCTACGGGCAAAGGCTTACGGGCATAGCTAAGCTGATTCAGCCAAAACACATCCTCAGTGTGAACTGCTTCAAACCCGGCAAATCTCAGCCAGGCGTCCACATTACCCTGGCCATAGTCGTGAATGAAGGGTTCTTCAAAAAGGGTGTTGAGCCACTCGGTAGCTCGTAGGGTGCGCTGGTTGCCGTCTAAAATCAACATTTGGCCGCCCGGTGCTAGTAGCCGAAAGCTTTCTCGCAGAATGGTTTTGGCCACGGCTGGCGGAGTTTCATGAAATAGCAGGGTGGCGCACACCACGTCAAAGCAGCCATCGGGCAGGCCAGTAGCCATAGCATTGCCGTGGCGGTAGGTGATCTCTAGCTGGGCGGCTTTGGCTTTGTAGTCGGCCATCACCAGCATATGAGGCGAGAGATCCAGGCCGATTATCTCAGCTTGGGGAAAGCGCTGCTTCAGCAATAGAGTAGTGCTGCCAGTGCCACAGCCTAAATCCAGGATTCGCCGGGGATGGCCCTGGATAGCCTTAACCAGGCTTTCGCGCACCCAGGTTTCGCCCGGAGGCAGAACGTATTGGGTAACCGGGTCATAGGTGAGAGCCGCATCCAGGGTCAGGTAGCCGTTTTCAATGCCGTGAAAGTTGCTGGCCTTGTAGTATTCCGGGTAAATCACCTGGGGATTGGTGAAGGCTGCAATCCCCGCTTCCCAGTCAATGCTGTTTCGTAGTCGCAGAATGGCATCGCGATCGATCAGAAAATTCTGAAAAATGGGGGCCAAAAACTGATCAAATAAGGATTTTGGTTGAGTAGCCATAGCAACACTGGACGTTATCAAACTCTAGGACTTTGCCAGCAAAAAACCTGGCCACAGGGCAGGGCAGGGCTCGGGCAGGCTTACAGCCGGCTGAACTCAATGCCCTAAACCTTCTCCATAGCCTAACAACTTCATTTAACTATGGCCAGAGGAAATCGGGTCGGATTTGCTCCATTGGTCGTTCTCAACCAGGGTGTGTACCTGCCAGGTGGGGTTTGTTTGAGGGTAATCTTCCCGAAAGTGACCACCCCGGCTCTCGGTGCGAAAGGCGGCGCTGTTGAGCACCAGCCAGGCTGTGTCATAGAGGTTACGCAACTCTCCCCAGGCTCGAATTACCGCCAGACTAGTGCCTTTGGGTAGTGGCCTAGTGATGCCAGGGGCCAGGGTTTTAAGATCGGTTAGCCAGGGTTGGCAATGGGCATCCTGTCGCCAGATGGCGAGGGTAGCGATGGCGCGCTCTAGTCCAGCCTGACTGCGGCTAATGGCGGCGTAGTTCCACATCAGTTGGGCAAGTTCGCGACGCTGGTGCTGAAGAGCATCTAAGGCAGGGTAAGTGGGTTCAGGAAAGCTAGCCGCTTCTGCAAACGAGGAAGCCGCCTCCGCCAGAGAGGAGTCCGCAACGGACTCGGATGCGTTAGCCTCCTGGCTCTGGAGGGGCAGATGAGCTAGTTCAGCCCCATAGACCAGACACTCTAGCAGTGAGTTGCTGGCTAAGCGATTCGCGCCATGCACGCCAGTACTGGCGTTTTCGCCCACGGCATAGAGGCCAGGAAGACTGGTTTGGCTGTGCAGGTCTGTGGTGATGCCGCCCATCCAATAATGGGCCGCCGGGGCTACAGGAATAGGCTGCGTCAGGGGGTCGCACCCCCAGCTACGGCAAACCTGAATGATATTGGGAAAACGATACTGAAGCTGTGCCGGTGGAATTGGGCGCATATCTAGCCAGACCTGAGGCTGGCCAGTTTTTTGCAGATGGTGAAAAATGGCTCGACTGACTACGTCGCGGGGGGCTAATTCGCCATCGGCATGGTAGTCCTGAGCAAAGCGGTAGCCGGTATGGTCGATTAGATGCGCTCGCTCTCCCCGTACCGCTTCGCTAATTAAAAAGGGAGGGGCACCCGGCTGGGCCAGAGAAGTGGGATGAAACTGAAAAAACTCCAAATCACGAAGCTGTGCCCCAGCCCGCCAGGCCATTGCCACGCCATCTCCGGTACTACCGGCTGGGTTAGTGGTTTGGCCATAAACTTGGCCGCCACCCCCTGTCGCCAGCACTGTAGCCTGGGCCGAGAGCCAGCCAAGGGCGTTGTTGTAGGCCACTAACACCCCTTGGCAGCGACCTTCCTTTAGCCACAGATCCAAAGCAAAGGCTGCTTCATAGACAGTGATATTGGGCCGTTGCAGTACGGTCTCAGCCAAGATTGAAACAATGGCCCGCCCGGTAGTATCCGCCGCGTGTAGCACTCGTCGCCGAGAGTGAGCCGCTTCTAGGGTCATCGCCAATTCCCCGGCACTGCGGTCAAAGGCGACTCCTAGCTCAATCAATCGATGGATGCAGGGAGCGGCCTGAGTCACTAGGTGTTCTACAGCGGCACGATCGCACAGCCCCGCCCCGGCCCGTAGGGTATCCTCCACATGCAGAGTTGCTGAATCATCAGCCCCCAAAGCCGCCGCGATACCGCCCTGCGCCCAATCGCTAGCCGAGAGAGACAGATTATCTTTAGTAATTAAGGCAACCCGCCACTGCACCGGGATAGATAGCGCCGCATAGAGGCCCGCTGCGCCCCCACCCACCACCAGCACATCAAAAGTCTCAAACCGGCTAGTTGCCGACTGACGGAGATTGAACTGGGTCAAGTCACACTCCTAAAAACCGTAGGAGCGAACCTTCGTCCGCCCCTACACCATCGGGGGATTTAGGCCAGATAGACCATTACTTGTAAACCCCATTGTTGAAGCGATCAGCCCCTTCCACCAGGGCTGGATCAGGCGCAGTAGCCGCGAAATTGTCTAGATTAGCCCGCAGAAGACTAACCTGCTGCTCTGTCAGCCCCGGAATGTCTAGAACGTCTTCAACACTATCGAAGGGAGCATTGAGCAGGATTTTGCGGGCCAGGGTTGGGTAAAGCCCTGGATACTTGCGGAAGCTCTGCACATTGGCATTGTTGAGATCGAGCTTAGCGCCATACTCGGTGCCCAGCTTGGCATCTACCGCATTGCCCGCAGGCCGTTCTACCATCAACGTCGGTGATGGATTAAGGCTGCCATTCAACGCTACCGCCCAAGCCGGTTGAGCCACGCCAAAGCTGCCCAACCAACCAACCAGCACTCCAATTGCGATGAGCAGGCCAACCAGTCGTTTCATGTCCCCTATTCCTCTCCTACTAAATCAGAACTTAAACACAGCATTTCTATGAGCCTACCATTTTCCACTGCCCTTAAAGTAAGCCGTTGACCCTAGAGAGCTTCCCAATTAACGGTCAATCGTGGCAAGACTTTATTTCGTAAAGCTAACCGCCTTCCCTCCGCCCTCTGTCCTTACTTATCTGTGGCCAAACGCTCAACTTCTTCAGCGTAGTGTTCGCCTATCTCCTGCCCTTGCATCAGGATGGATTCATAGTGGATGACGGCACGAATAGTAACAAATTCGCCTACAGCCGGAGGGGAGTCGGCACTGACCACCCAGATTTCGCCAGAGTCGTCTATGAGCTGGTAGAGTCCCTGGCCTAGTAGAGGCAGGTGCTGCTCAACACGACCTTCTAGATAGGCTTCGCTCTGGTGATGTTGGTCAACCTCGGCAATGGGCACGATGGGGCTGAGCCAGGCCAGCCCAGGTAGCAGGCGCAGGCGATCGCGCAGGGAGAACCCCACAGTTTGCTGAACGCTAATTTCACACCCGGCCAGGCCGACCAGGGCTAAACCAATCAATCCGGGAGGGGCTAGGTGCTTAAGCATAGTCGAGCAGATGAAGGAGGCAAGCACGGGCTACTTACCCCATGCGCCCGCCTAGCCGATCTAGATTGGGAACAAAATCTGAGACACTGGGAAGGGCGCTGGAGCTTGTTGTCTCCATCGTAGCTTTGAGGCGCAGTTTTAGCGCCTGGCTACGAGGTCTCCAATGCTTGCTCTTCCCTGCTTTGGTGGTTCTTCTCTGCTATGACCCAGTTGCTTGATGGTAAAGCCCTGGCCGCTCAAGTTCAGACCGAGCTGGGCCAGACCATTCAAACCCTAACCGCTCAGGGACATCGGCCTCCTGGGTTAGCCGTAGTTATGGTGGGCGATAACCCAGCCAGCGCAGCTTATGTGCGCAACAAGGCGCGAGCTTGCAGCAAGGTTGGGATTGTGTCTCAGGTGCGGCATTTACCGGCAAGCACTCCCCAAACCGAGGTGATGACGCTGGTGCAGCAGCTTAACACCGACTCCTTAGTAGATGGCATTTTGATACAGCTTCCCCTGCCGGATGGGTTCGATGCGGTGGCCCTGCTCAATGCCATTGACCCAGACAAAGACGTAGACGGGCTGCATCCCATTAATCTGGGACGGTTGGTTAGAGGTGAACCAGGACTCCGCAGTTGTACCCCCTATGGTGTAATGCGGTTGCTGTCTACCCACGGTCTAGACCCTGGCGGGGCTAATGCGGTAGTGATTGGGCGTAGCATTTTGGTGGGTAAACCTATGGCGCTGATGCTCCTAGAGGCCAACGCTACTGTCACCATTGCCCATGCTCGCACAGTTAATTTAGCTGGGCTGACCCGGCAAGCTGATATCCTAGTGGCGGCGGTAGGGCGACCCGGTATGATTGGGGCCGACTGGGTCAAACCCGGTACCGTAGTGATTGATATCGGCATCAACCGGGTTGAAAAGCCCGATGGCTCTGCTCATTTAGTTGGAGATGTTGACTTTGCTAGCGTAGCGCCAGAGGCCAGAGCCATTACACCAGTCCCAGGAGGGGTAGGGCCGATGACCGTGGCCATGCTGCTAGAAAACACCCTGACCAGCTATCGCCAGCGCCTTCACGTTTAATGGGTTTAGGGCATTCGCTCATGAACCTACAATTCATACCTTATTCCTATCTGTTAGAACATTCCTGTGCTGCTATGGTGCAAACCGACTCTCTAGACCCTAAACTGGCCACCTTCGACCTCTCTACCTATCTGGCTGAGCGCCGTCAACAGGTAGAGGCGGCCCTCGACCAGGCTATGCCGGTGCGCTATCCCGAAACGCTCTACGAATCCATGCGCTACTCATTGTTGGCGGGGGGCAAGCGGCTGCGACCCATTTTGTGTCTAGCCGCCTGTGAACTGGTGGGCGGTAGTGTTGACCTGGCTATGCCCACTGCCTGTGCCCTGGAAATGATTCATACCATGTCGCTAATCCACGATGATTTACCGTCGATGGATAATGACGACTACCGGCGCGGGCGGTTGACCAATCACAAGGTCTACGGCGAGGATGTGGCTATTTTGGCTGGGGATGCTCTGCTGACCTATGCTTTTGAGCATATTGCCCGCTACACCCAAGGGTCAGAGCCAGAGCGGGTGCTGCGCGTGATTGCGGATTTGGGCAAAGCCGTTGGCGGCGAAGGACTGGTGGGCGGTCAGATTGTCGATTTAGCTAGCGAGGGCGACCCCAACATTACCCTGGACACGCTCAACTACATCCATAACCACAAAACGGCAGCGCTGCTAGAAATCTCTGTCACCTCTGGGGCTATCCTGGCTGGTGCCTCAGACCGTGAGGTCAGCCAACTGACCGACTATGCTCAACGCATTGGTCTGGCTTTTCAAATTGTGGATGATATTTTAGACATCACCTCCACAGCAGAAACCCTGGGCAAGTCGGTGGGTAAGGATATTACGGCCCAAAAAGCTACTTACCCCAGTCTGTGGGGCCTGGAAGAATCGCGTCGCCAGGCCAATCAGTTGATTGAAGCAGCCAAAGCGGCTCTGGCCGAGTTTGGGGACTTGCGGCAGCCGTTGCTGGCGATCGCTGACTACATTGTTGCCCGCACCTACTAGGGGTTAGTCTGAGCTAATGGAAAACTTTAGCGACATCCTCAATAACCATGTTTTGCTGGTGGCTCTGGTGGCCTGCTTTACGGCGCAGGGGCTGAAGGCCGTGATTGAGTTCATCCGCCATCGCAAGCTAAATTTACGGGTGCTGGTTGAAACCGGCGGCATGCCTAGTGCCCACTCAGCCCTGGTGACAGCGCTGGCCTTGGGCATTGGCCAAACCCTGGGCTGGGCCAGCCCTATTTTTGCCGCTACTTTGGTGTTTTCTATCATCGTTATGTATGATGCCGCAGGAGTACGGCAAGCCGCTGGAAAACAGGCCAGAATCCTTAACCAAATCATTGATGAGCTGTTTCAGGAAAAGCCTGAGTTCAATGAAGACCGGCTGAAGGAACTGCTCGGCCACACTCCCTTTCAGGTGATTGCGGGGTCGGCGCTGGGCGCCTTGATTGCGTGTTTGGCGGCCCCTGCCTATTGAGGGTAATAGTGCATTGAGGCCATCCTGAAAGACGCCCAGTCTTTGCGTTGGACAGAGCTAAACCAGCCTGAACCCGGCTTCCCAAATATTGAGCGCGTCCTGTACGGTTTTAGGAGGCAGGGTAGTTGGGTCGCCCACATAGATGCCAAGTGATCGCGCTACCTTCACCATGGTGCTGTCGGTTTCGACTGGGCCAGGGCAGATGCCCCGACTGTGGCAGTCGCGAATGACGGCAATCACGTCGTCTAAATCCTTAGAACGAACCCGACCGGCTTCCCAAATCACCAGGCGGTTATAGCGCTCTTCTTCAATCAGATCAATGGCTTTGCGCCCAAAGGCCGAGGCCAGCAGACGATCAGACGCAGTAGGTGTGCCGCTGCGCTGAATGTGGCCCAGCACCGTGGCGCGGGTTTCTACCTGATCCATCTCGCAGTAGTCTGCATCACCAGTTTGGCAGAGGGCACAACTGCGGTTGGCAATTAGCTTCGCCAGGTAATCGCCAATCAGGTTTACCCGTTCGCCTCCTTCTCCGTGCACACCTTCGGCCACCACGAGCAAGGCAAATTTGCGTCCTCGATGGCGCATTTCTGCAATTTCCTGGCAGATTTGGGTAATAACCGGCGGGTTTAGCTCTGGCACTAATTCGGGAATCAGAATTACATCGGCTCCTCCGGCAATGCCAGAATGCAGGGCCAAGTGCCCAGCATCGCGACCCATAACTTCGACAACCATAACGCGATCATGGCTGGCGGCGGTAAAGGTAAGGTCGTAGAGGGCACTAGTTACGGTTTGCACCGCCGTGTTGAAACCAATGGATTTCTCTGTAAAGGGCACATCATTGTCGATGGTTTTGGGAATACCAATCAGGTTCCAGCCACCCTTGTGAGCCAGTTCATAGATAATATCCAGGCTGCCATCGCCGCCGATGGCAATCAGACAATCCAGATTCAGCAGACGATAACCCTCCAGAATTTTGCCCACCGCTACTGGATCTTCTGGATGCCCCTTGTTGAGAGATCCCAGAATTGACCCGCTGAGAAATTGCAAAATATCCAACCCCTGAAGAATGCCGGGAATGTCGTAGCCGTGCTCACTCAAAATCAGATCATCTGGGTTGTACTTTCCGTCAGCAATCTGAATCAGGCCATCGGTGCTGTAGGGAATGCCAACAACCTCCCAATGGCGTCGGTTAGCGCACTTAACTACAGCCCGAATGACAGCATTTAGGCCAGGGCAATCGCCGCCGCTGGTGAGGATACCAATGCGTTTTGAAGTGGACATAAGATAGGCTCCTAGGATTTGGGGCTTCGGCAAGCTCAGCTAAGTGGTAGTAAGTTTAGTTTGGGATTGAGCGTTGGGAATTTTGTGCGTTGTTGGCTAAGTAGGAAATCGAAACCTGAAAAGATCAGCAATTCACAACGCTATAACCTAGCAGAAAATGGTCTATCCAATCTAATTATCAAGCATTACTTTTACTATCAGACATTACCTTTACAACCGATAGCTGACATAGCAAATCTAGTGCCTGAGAAAATTAAGGAGTGCAAATCTAAAGGGTTGACTGGAAAGTTTCTTAACGACTAGCAATCTAACAACATTTTTTTTAATGCGACGTGTTGTTTCCTGTTGCACAGTATTTGCTAGTTACAACTGTTCAGACACTTCCGAAGTATTGATCTACAACCTCTTTAGGTTAGCTTGATGTAAACTCAGGCTAAATCAACTTAATTACGATATGGGGCTAGGCCCAGTAATCCATTGATTTCTATATAGCGTGGGGTTTGCGCTGTGGTGGCGCTGAGGGTGCGAATGCTGCCCAAAATCGGCTTGACTTGCTCAAAAAAATAGCTCTCGCCCAGGCCAGGGCCGTGAATGCCAAAGGCCCGATAAATTAACGATAGGGTGGCCCCCACATTGACATAGAAGTAGCCGTTGTTGGGTTGGGGAAATGAGGCGGTGGCCTGCTGGAACAGAAAATAATCCGCCAGCGGATCGTGGGGAGACGGGGCAATGATGCTCTCCATCGGGCCAACTCCAGACATTAAGGCCAGGGTATTCTCTCTGGGCCAGCCGTGGCTAAAGAAGCTGAGATAGGGGAACAACGCCTCATCGTCTAGGGGAAATGCATACTCCCAACTGGTAGCAGATTGCTGGTTGATGGTTCTAATGGCAACGGTATTGCCCAAGTTTGCGATAACTTGATCTAACGCGGCCAGGGTAGTTTCGGCCGTGGGGCGATCGCTGGTTTCGACCAGCATCCCCAACCCCACGTACACCAGCGGTGTTTCCGTAGCAGGGATAGCTGTAATCGCAAACTCACCATCCATCCAGTTCAGCACATCGCGGTCTAAATCCAGCCCAGTAGCCGCCGTAAACCTGGTTCTAATGAAATTTAGCCCGTTGCGGGTAAACTCACTGGCTACTTCTAGCCCCGTGGCTAGCCCCTGCCAGAAATCAGCCAGGTCGTAGCCACTGGCTACCAAAAAGGTAGAAGCAGGCAGCAGGGAGAGTAGACTATCCGCCTCTGGGCGAGCAGGAGTTAGGCCAAAGGTGTAGGGCACGGCATCGTAGTAGTAGCGTCCCCGCACTTGAAGGCCCTGAACCGTTGGGTATATCAGCCCCTCCAGGGTGCCGCCAAAGTTGATGGCCTGCAAACTTTGCACTAGGTCTGAGCTTGGTGAGGGCATAGGCCACTCGCCCGTTGGCAAGGATTCTGTGGGTAGCTCGTAGTTCAGCAACTCCAAGGCGTTGCCGTAGACGGTAATTAATGCCTGGGTGTCTGCTCGGTTGGCCAGGGTGCGCTGAAACTCGCGGCTTTCGGCCAAGCTGCGACGTTCCGGACGAAGAGCTTCGGCCAGATTGTGGCCATCTCCTGAATACTCCTGGCGATAGGTCAACAACTGCTTGATAGCGGCTGAATTTTCTGCCACCACCAGGGCATCGGGCAACACGGCCAGGGCCAACCCCCGATAAGCCAAGCTAGGGATGGGTAAAGGCACATCCACCTCTAGGGAGTCGATGGACTCATTCAGGGGTTCCTCAGCCTTAGGCGTGAGGGTGAGCGGTAGGCCGATGGGGTCAGAGAAGCTCAGAGTGGGGGCAAATGGTTGAGATTGCGGTGGCCTTAGGAAGTTTTGAATGGGGTCTGGGGTTGGGTTATCTAAACTTGGCGACTCGGCCTCAGCTTCACCATCGGTTACGTGAGGTATTGGATCTTCCACAGGCTCTGGAGCCGGCCAGACGTAGATGTCTGTGCCTGCGAAAGTCTCCACCTCTGGTTCACCATCTCGCAAGGTCATCAGGGTGGCTTCCTGTTCAGCAAAAGCCGTAGGGTCGGCAATGGGGGCCATCATCACCAGATAATCGGCCATGGCCGCACCTTCTCCAGGATCAGCAGGCAGCAGCGCCAACACCGCTGTATCGCCAATCCACGGCTGCACCTGGGTTTGAAAATCCAGTCCATAGGGCAGCAGTGGCAGACTCACAGGGTTAGGGCGAAAGCCAAAGGTGTTTTCTAGCAGGCGAAACATCTGGAACTGGTCAAGCGGCTGCCAGGCTGTTTCGGAGGTTTCAATCAGCAGGGTCAAGGCGGTGTATTCGGGCAATTGGTGCCACAACTCCCGGGACTCTGCCTGAGCAGGTGATGCAATCCCCATGAAAGCGATGGGTAAGCCCGCCGAAAGCGCTCTAAAAACCAAACTCAGACTAGGTTTAAACCGGCTGACGAGAGAGCATCCAGAGTTAGACCAGCCATTCTCTCTAACCAGAGGCAACGGTTTCTTCGCTATGGCCATGCAGCGCTCCTTGTCAATTAGGCGGATGTTTTCTCCTGTCTAACACGGCAAAATCGCAATGGCAGTATACCCAGCTTGAAATTGTGGTAGTTGTTTACGTTATTCACCACAGGTCTAGAAGGCGGTTTCTTGGGCTGTGGCTATGACCCGTGACAACGCAAAAAAGAAACTCGGTTTCTGACGGCGGCGAATTTTTTGCGGGATGGGTTATGTCGCGTCGGCTGGGCGAGTCTCCCAACCGAGGACTCGCGGCACAACGGCTTAGCTGAGCGGCGGCAGATAACCTTGAAGTCAGCACCAGGATCTTTCAACCGTCCGCTGCATTGGGGTTGTTATGCCGCGTCAATTAGGCTGATTCCAGATGAGTAACTGGAATTTGCTCAGTCCTCTCCGGAGATCGTGCTCCAGTTGCAACCGCATGAACCGCATGAAGAATATCGGCTGAATAATATCGATTACCACAATTGTCACAAACACCGATTGTCACATCTTCGAGAATGACAAATCCATCTCTATGCTTGAATGCCTCACGTTTAACGGTTCGGGGTTGAACAGTTCCTTCACAATACTCACATTTGTATCCGTACATACTATTAGCCCTCAAGTTCAGTCACTTCATAAACCGTGATGATGAGATAACGTCCGGTACTAGCGAAACGTCCAACCACTCCAACAGGCGTTTGTTGATCCAATGAAGTCTCCACTACTACATATTTTGTACCTCTGGGGTCATCTTTTTCAAGCCGAACAACCTGACCACTTAAAACTGCTTCCTCTACATCCAAGATAGTCAGTAGATCTTCAGCCATTTCTTCCATCGCATGAGCCGACATATCATACTGACGGAGGCGAATTTTCTCTCTAATGCGGTTAATGTCACTACGAGGCACAGTCTAGTTTGTTTACGTCCTATCGATCATATCAAGTCGCTGCATCATCACGACTATTATGCAAAATGGCTGTGTAGTGCTCTACGACTGGAAACGGTTCATAAAAATGGTGTAGCAAGGAACGCCATTCTTGATACTGAGGTGATTGTCGAAATCCAAGCGTATGGTCTTCTAATCTTTGCCAGCGTACCAACAGAATGTAACGGTTTGAAGTTTCTACACAGCATTGAAGTTCGTGAGAAACGTATCCTGGCATCATAGCAATGATGGTTGAAGCTGTCTGAAAAGCAGTTTCAAATTCAGAAGATAAATTAGGTTTGATATCCAGAATAGCAACTTCTAAAATCACGGACTACACCAACTCAATCTCGTGAATTATCTCACGTAAATCTCAATTCAACAGAATTCTCAACGCTCACAAATTAGATAAAACTACCGTCCCCACCGATAACTAGAGCGGCATAACGGCTTAGCTGAGCGGCGGCAGACAACCTCAAACACCCATCGATAACCTCTGTGCCGTCCGCACCAACGCATTGTTAGCCCGCCGCCGCAACTACCACTGCAAACCTCGTCGTTGAAGTTAGAATTAACTTGCTTTCGCCAAAGAACGAACTGTTAAGATTTCGTCAGGACGTAAAATCTCTACTGTAGATAGTGGGACAGCGATTACTGTTAGAGAATCACCCACCGCATTAAATACTTCCAGAACACAACCCTCTTCGCCACCACTGGGGTGAGAAACAAAATCAACCAGTGTTGCAATATCTCCTGCTCTGAGTTCATATTCTGGTAAGTCACGGGTTAAAGCAACTTCTCGGTATAGCTCTAGAGTCATGTTTAAGTCTCCTTGAGAGGCTTGAGGGTCACGAACTGAAACTTCCCATCAAGCTGTCGTTGTAGCCAAATTGTAACAACAGAGAGGCTTACATCATTTGTGCCAACCAATTCTCCTACAACTTGATAAAAAACTCCATACTCATTGCTTCTATCCTCAATTGCATCTCCTGCTCCTGCAATTGCTTGGATGGCAGATCTCAGAACTTCTGGATTGTCTATTGTAAATCCAGCTTTTGCCAGAAACTTTGACTTGTCGTTTCTAACCTTCTGTACCAGTAGGTAACGGGTTATCTTGTCGTCTGGAATGAGCGCATCTTCTGGAATCTTCACCCTGAAAGCCTTATATCCATTCTATGTCGATTATGCAACACAAAAAGCTAAAGAGTTGCGAGTGCGATACCTTACTGGCAATTCTCCGACTCTGCTAACCAATACCATTTAACACCGTAATTAAAGTTTCTCTAAAACAATCACAACCCATCCACAACCCATATGACCAGTGTCAGCACCACCTCCACCTCCAGCGGCAGCGAGCGATTTGATTGACCAACCCTCAGCAAGATAGTTTTCTAAATGCTCTTGTACGATGCCATGGCTTTGTGTAGGCGATCGCTGCCCTGGTATTCGATAACCTTCGCGGTCTAGGTAAATTGTGATCAACTTCTGCGTAAACGATTTCCCTGGCTACAATCACTTTGTTCACAAAACGTTGTGAGATCAACCAACAGACGATCCAATATGCTTGCCCTTACCTATAACTTGAGGTCTAACGGCACAGTTGTGCGGCGGCAGACAACCTTGAACTCTCACCGATAACCTCTGTTCCGTCCGCACCAACGCATTGTTAGCTGGCGGCAACTTACGGCATTGATTCTCGTAATAGTGGACGGAAACCCATCTGTCTAAAATGTTCGTCTGTCGTAAGTGCGTCTATAATTCCACGCTCTTGCATAACAACAAACGATATACAATCAACCAGCCCCCATTCCTTGTCAGGACGAGCGCAGAATAGGCTGAATGCATTGGCGTACAACTCCTCTGAGAGTGGAACAATCTCTACACTGGAATCCGCTTCGATCGATTCCAGCAAACTAACTGCTGCCAAACGGTAACGTACTTTAGACAGAGCATTACCAATTTCCAATAAAACTGCGCGAGTCGTAACCATCTGCGCTTTACTCGCTTCGAGATGTTCAGATATTTGAACAGCATTTGCATGGAACTGATCAGTATGCGTGGAAAGGGCAATGGCGTAAGCAGTGTCTAGAAACACTTTAGCCATGTCTCATACGTCCTTTCCATACAGGTAGTGATCCAAATTCTCAGACCAATCTGAAGGTCCCTCAAGCTGAAGAGATCTAGCAGTTTGGAGAAATGACTGAGGTTTGCTGATCTTAGCAGAGGATACGATCTCAATTGTAATTTTTACCCGTGTACCTTCCTCAAGCTCCAACGGCTCTTCAGGATGCAAAACTCCTTTGTCAAATACAGCCGCTATAGTCTGGCTCATAATTTTTCCTGCAACTTACTATCTAGTCTCAGTATATCCTGGGCTTCCAAAATTACTGACAAGGGCAGTTTATGCAGCTTTAGGGACGAATGGGTACTATAAATTCCCTTGTGCTACCCGTAAACCTAACTAACGGAGTTCCGCGTCGATCAGTTAGGGTTCTAGAATTACAACCAGCAAGAGCATTCACCGTGACGGCATCCACATTCCAATTATCTCCTTGATCAAAAGGACCAGAGCTGCCTGAAGCAAACTGCAACCTTAATGATTCAACATCTCTCAAAGCGACTCGCGTCGGGAGTGTGACGGTATTTGTCGTGTTATTTCCCCAATTACGTCCCGAATTGAGGGGAAAAGGACCTAAATCTCGACCACCAGCCCTAACAAATGCCCTAGCTTGACTATTTGCACGAAGATCATCACCTCCAGTGCGAATTGTGACTTGCAGAGAGTCAATCACAGTATCTGTAGATAGTGTTCCTCTGCCAGTCGCCATTCTCCATTCACGAACGCTGCCTGTAAACCTCTGGAGAGGATTACCTTGCTGGATTAGCAATGAACCTGGAAGGGGTGAACCTGAAAAGTTAACTGCAATCGCATCGACGTTCCAATTGTCGTAGAACGGATCGGACCTACCAGAAACGTGGCGAAGCCCAAAAGTTTGAATATCTCCGAGTTGGGTTCCAGGGGGCATTGGAAAAGTAATTGTGTCATCACTTCTATTACCAAAAGAACGCCCACGGTTGAAATTATCTAGAACAACTTCTCTGCCACATAAAGACACGAATGCACTAGCTCGACTATGTGATTCAAGATTATCTTCACCTGTACGGATACGAATCGTCAGAGAATTGACAAGTGTATTGTTTGGCAATGTATCTCTCACCCAACGGGATTGAACCCTGTACTGTGCCCCAGAACCACTAAAAGCTAACCCTTCAGCCCGAGGAGTAGGGGAGGAAATTACCGCTCGCCAATCGACTCTCCCCCCTGGAAGCCCAGGAATGCTCCCAGAGAGTTCCCTTGGACGAATACCACTAATTGTAGGGAATAAGAAAACGTGAATTCCAGTAGGTTGATCAGGATTAAACGTTGAACCAACCGTAAGTTGGAATAGTAAATCCGCTACAGTTGGGGTATCAAACTCCCTTCGCACTAATTCTTGTAATCGTTGCTCTAGTGGACCGGTATCCCCTCCCACAACTGTACCTATTATTCTCCCACTCTCAACTTGTTCCTGTAGTAGGGTTGTCAAGATATTTGCAAATCTCTGTAGCAGTCCACGGACAACATGAGGCGGGGTATTGTTATTGTCTAGGGAAACAATGATTGCACCATAAATTTCAGCATTAAGGGCAGTCGCGTCAGGCGGAGTTACACGAACATTGCGCCATTCATGCTGTCCCATCCACCAAGGAATAGGTAAGCGATTGGTATTAAACATATGATTTTGTCCAACAGGCAATCCCCTGTTGTATTGGGGCTTGCTGACCCAGTCATTGGGTTCGCGACTACGGACTTCAACTACTGTTGACCCCCGACTATTCAGACGAGAGCGAAAATAAATAACATTAAAATAAGGTCGATCGCCGCTTGCTTCCCGTTGTCTATCTACACGCACATCATCAAGGAGAAGCCGCCATGTTTCTTGTGCCTGAACGGTAGAAGCTGTGATAGAAAGAACGAAAAGGCTTGTGACAGGTAGAAGAATCGCAGTTAGATACTTAAGAAACCGCACAGACTAAGCCTCCCTTCATGAACTCGATAAGTGGTCAAAGAATAGCAAGCTAACGGTGAAGTTGTGCGGCGGCAGACAACCTTGAACTCTCACCGATAACCTCTGTTCCGTCCGCACCAACGCAGTGTTAGCCTTCTGTCCAACACTCCAAATAGTTAATCTTCTATATTTTGTACTTCTTATTATCAATGTAGTCTTCAATATTTTGAAGCATGTGAGTTAGATATATGACAACCTTCTCTTTGTCTTCTACTAAATATCTAAAAATATTGGCGTTACTATCAGTAGCATTGCTTGACCTATTCCAAATAATATCACTTGATGCATCACAAAACGAAACATTGCCATGAGCTAGGTCACATCGCATCTTAACTATGAAATTTAGAATATCATCCATCTCTCTAGCCTGGACACCTAAATTTCCATAGAAACCATACATATCTATTAACTCTTTAATTGTCTTAGCATCTAGATTTCCAGATACTAGAATATTTGTTGGATCTAATGTGATTTTCTCATCATCTAAAATCGATTGAATTGCATTTTGCAGATTATTCGCTATTGTTTCTTTCTTGATATAAGCGTCTCGAAAACTTTTACTCAGGTCATTCAGCGCCCATATTTTCTTTATCTGTGGTGCTAACTCTCTGTAAGTCAACCTGTCAATCAAAATTGCATCATGAATGGCAGTTATACCATTCCTAACAGAAGACTCAATTAAGTTGTATAAAAGCAAGTAACAATGAGACTTTAGAATTTTTTGAAGATCGCCATCAATAGAATACCCACCAGAGGGAAAAACTATTAAATTTGTAGAAAAAGTACCAAGCTGTTCAATTTTATCAACCAACTCAAAGTATTTATCAATTTCCTCTACCCGCTTTTGAAAGTCTCTGATAAACTCCTTCATACGCTATGGCTAAGAAGCTTCTCCTTGACATAGTCAATCCTTTGCCGCATATTCTCAGGTTTGTGGGTTTGATAACGACCTATGGGTATGCGGAACGATTGCGTCTGGGTATTTTTCTCTCCAGCCTGCCATAGCCCTGCAACAGTCAAGTTATGCCTTTGTTTAAGAGCTAAATGAGAACCAACTGATATAGCCTCAAAATAAGGGCGTGGAGTTGCATCTGAGTCATGATACTTTTTAAATCCACTTGGAAAATTGCTTTCTACAAACTGAAGCATTTGCTCAAAATTGCTCAGCTTTTGCCTTTTCTCTTCATCTGTAAAGTTATTGTTTTTCCAAACAACGTATTCATCAAGGAATCTAGCCACTCCTGTTCGTTCAAGATCAGGATTATTTCTCACATTTGAGAGACGGAATTCTGGATAGGTTTCGGAAAATGCAAAAAATCTTAGAACGAGTTCAGCTTCTTCATTTCTATTTTTAAAGTACCTATAGATTGGACAAAGCTTAATAAGTGTCTGATTCTTTGAACATTCAAAAACAAAATCAATGAAATCACCTCTGTACACTCCCTTCCTAGTTTTCATAGGAGTTAAGTCAAGGCTACTCGTGTTGATCCTATCAAACATATCGTTTCTTACACTTTCATTAGCCTTGTCTGAGAGAACAATCATTCTAATAGGAGTATTTCTAAACTTTCTTTGGCGAGAAGGTGCAAGATCTTTAAAGAAAAAGCCATTCAAAGAGTCTAATGTTCTTAGATTGGTTAAGCGCAGTTGGTTATTTATGAAAGCTGCTAGAGTTCTAACTCTTTGGGAGCCATCAACAATTTCTAGCCTTCCAGATTCCTTGATTTCAGCAACAAAGAGTAAAGGGATAGGCAAACCAAGAATAACAGATTCAATTAATCTAGACTGGCGAGTAAGATCCCACACAAATTCTCTCTGATACTCAGGCACATAAATTTCGCTGAGATCATCATCATCCTTCTCTAAATATTTGTTAACTATAATTTCGATCGTAAACTCTCTGGTGTCATAGTCAATTTCTTGCCTTCTGTCCTCAATTTGCTGTTCTGCCGTCCCAACACTATCTTGCTTGATCGCTTTAACCATAAAATATTGCCCTCGCCCAAAGAGTCTCTGTCAAAATGATAGCCAATCTAGCTACTTAGCAGCTAATGTTGCCTGAACTTTTTGCAAGAACTTATAACCATTTGGAGATTACTGCTCAGATAGTAGCCTCTCAGCACCTCCCAACAGATAACTTAAGAAGGCTAACGGCAGAATTCACCGGCGGCCGGAGTCTGCGCGGTTGGCCCGTGGTGTTCGTCCGTCCGGTGCGATGCGGTGTTGGACTGTGGGGCGAGGCGGTTAGCCCCAGTTTAGACCATCGCCACCAGCGCCGGAGGGTTGTGCGAACGGGTCTGGGCGAGGTGGCAAGGCCTTGGCGGAGCAAGGGCTGAGCGAAGCACCGGGACATGGGTGTACCGGGGTTAAGGCCACAAACCCGGAGTTTCGGGCGGCGCGACCTGGGCGATTGACCTAGGGTTATGAGGGTCGGGGTCTTTGCGCGCTGGCAGGCCAACGGCTCAAATCAGCGGCGGCAGATCACCTCGTACTCAGCACCAAACGCTGTCAACCGTCCGCTGCATTTGAATTGTTGGGCTGCTGCAAACACCATTGTCTTTCAATTCCCAACTTACGGATACTCTTGCTTAAGGATTAGCCTGATCTCGGCATCCAATACAGGAATTTTATTGACTACAACATCCCAAACAATGTCATAGTCAACGCCAAAATAGTTATGGATTAAGCGATCGCGCATCCCAGCCATAGCCCGCCATTCAATAGCATCGTATTTTTGACGCAACCCATCTGGCAACTGTTTGACAGCTTCGCCAATGACTTCAATACTACGAACATAAGCACGCTTGAGCGTTTCGTCTTGCACAAATTTTGTCTTGTCTAAACTCGTAGAACTCGTCGTGATGTAGGTCGTTTCATCAAGAATATGCTGTAGATATTCACGAGCCGACGGAGACATACTCGACCTCATCTAAAATATGCGGACCGATATAGGGACTCAATGACTCGACAGTGACAAGGTCAACTGCTCTGCCAAAAAGATCTTCTAGAAAAAAGGATAGGTGTATAAAGTTATCAAACGTTTTCTGATCTGGCTCAAAAGCAACCAAGATATCAACATCACTTTGAGCGTGAATTGCGGTATCACGGGTGAACGAGCCGAAAACGCCGCAACGTTTAACTCCAAAGCGATGTAGCTCCTGGTGATATTCCTGAAGCAGAGCTAGCACTTGGGCTTTCGTTTGTACAGGCATCGCTTGTATAGACTACTCATCTGATGTTGAGTCTATCACAGCATAGGAGACTCACAGATAGCATCAAAGCACCGTCCTCACCTAGGTATGAGGAAGCCCAACGTTCTGGCTGAGCGGCTGCAAATAACTTTTGCATCTCCACCAAGCTCTCTCTTCAGTCCGCTCCAACAGGGTTGTTGTACCGCGCCACCTACGTAACTTATCCTTCACGCTCACTTTCATACTGAAAAGGCAGCGCAACTCTACCGTGAAAGCTATGATACCGTCTAGAAAAATGCTCCAAGTATGGACTAACTAAAACTGCTCTGCGTTTGACCATACTAAGTTCGATTTGACGATACAAAGTTGCTGCATCTATACCAAAGACCCTTTTGAAATCAGCAGTAAGTTCAGGTAAACCTTCTTGCTCTACGTCGCATTCAGGGGAGATCTTTTCAAAAAAGTAAAATCTTTCATGGCGATGAGCTACAACCAAGTCCCATTCCTTCCGATTCATTCCGTCTGTACTTCTAATTGATTCCGCTGGCGCCATTTCACACAAAACGATCGAATTCAGGAGCTTGGCTGGATTATTGTTAGTTCCTCTAGCTTTATAATCCCAATCGAGGTCACAATCTTGTGTGATGACAATTGCATATGGATGAATAATGGGCGTAAAAGGTAGCTCCTGAAGAGCTTCAGGTATTTCATTGATAACAGGGTTAAATTGAATCACACCTGTCACAATTTCTCCTTGCCTCAGCGAGGAACTTTTACCTGATGCTTGGTAGATAGCCCGTTCTTCCATGCGGTGATTTACCAAACAATCTAAGGTTCCAAAACAATAGGTGGTCTAACCTGCATAGCACTCAACTTGCCTTTGATAGTGCTAGCAGGAATCATAGGTAGATCTGCTTGAGGAAAGCGATTTGTATAGAAGCGATAAATTCCTTCCAACTCCTCAAAAGCCTCTTCTAAAGCAGATTCAGGCAGTGTCTGAATAATAAGTAAGCATCTTAGTAACAGCATCAACTTGTCTGGCGACAAGCGACATGAATCAGTTCTAAAAGATAAAGATGAGCCAGACATCATCAAATCAAAGGAAGGGTACTGAATTATGATGGCTTTGCCACTTTCTCTATCAAAAACCACATTATTGAAAGTAGTGCCTGATGAAGTTTGACTATACTGATACTGATTCGACTGGTTGGGGTTGCATGGCACTATGGAGGGTATCTGTGATGCTCCACCTGAAGAGCCTTCCGGCAGACTGGTTGAACTGATTGAGTATGTTCCAGACATCTCTATTGCCCTCTATCTTTTGTTCTGTGTAAAAATCGGCATCAAACAGGTAAGCAATCTCATCACTGCTGCCCTGTGCGTCTTTAACATTTACCAATCCGTGATTTAGATTAATTTGCCCAATTTCCGTTCTCAAAACTAAACTCTTTACTATTGTTTGAATTGAGGAAGAGAAAGTCGTTTCATGTAATTCTGAAACGATATGTTCAGCAATTAACTCCGACCAATTTTTATCTTCAATTCCAAGTTTTGAGCGAATAATTAAGTCTTGGTAACGAAGTCCAATTCTTGTATAAAAGGATGGCTTATAGATAGCTTCAAAAATTCCTAGAGCCTCCTCTAAGCGCTGTTTAAATTGCTCATAACGCTCATATGAGGAAGTAGTTAAAGCAATAAAATCCTTAGTAAGGGAGAGGCTCCATCTTTGGTCTTCTGATTTGAAGTTATAAGCAACATCACTTTGCAGGGGTAGTCCTAGTTGCTGTACAACCTGTGAGATTTCGGATGGAAGTTGCGCCCTGGTTGTCTCAAAAAGTGGATATTTGAATCTAATCGTATCCTGAAACTCAACTGGCTCTTGGTGAGAAATCTTGAGTATTGGCGGAAAACGCAATTGACAGACAACCTCTACAAGAGGGTTGCGCTTGTAAATCACACGCTCAAACTCCGGCAGGTTCATCAAAACTGATATACGCCTCAAAACTACCGCATCAGCTCTAGTTTAAGTTACTGAGCTACCTCTTTACCAGTAGTTTCAATCACTCTTTGCTACAGTTGTGGTCTAACTTTAACTGTCTCAGCAAACTTTTAGAGCAACACCCTACCACTAACCCCTCGGTTACTGCCCTAAGCAACAGCTTCAGCGGTACAACGGTGAAATTTACCGGCGGACTGGGGACTTGGCCATGACCGGCGAGACGTGGCGTTCGTCCGTCCGGTGCGATGCGGTGTTGGCCTGGGCGAGAGGC